>JACCEA010339213.1_pt1 | contig 41633 bp, 34 predicted proteins | sample 7449851 | NCBI WGS metagenome assembly JACCEA01 (sample SAMN15323453, study PRJNA562643) | freshwater metagenome | isolation source: river surface water | place: USA:Blue River Watershed | collected 2017-08-18 | reverse complement strand
CTGTGCCATCACTATTGCTTGCCGTTACTACCGCTCCACCGGCTATAGTTGACTCAGGTACTGAGAGTTTTAAGAAACAGCTGCTTTTTGCTGCTATATTCGCACACGCTTTCGCACTTGCTGGATCAAGAGTTACACTACTTCCTGTACCTACTGCCTGACCCAAGCTATAGCTGATATTGCTAATGGCGGTAGTTGTTGGATTATAAACACCCATATAGTTAATACCCGTAGTATTTGCCAATGATGGCAAAATACTCGGCGCTACAAAGATTAGTTTGCTGCCTGCGGGTACTGGTATTGCACAAGTGCCACAGGTTCCACCGCTACTGCAGGCGGTTAATACCGCTGCGGTTATTCCAGCTAATGCTAGATTTTTATAGTTTGTTGGTTTCATGATTAATCCTATTCATTATTCTTGATTTATACTTATTTTATAATTATGCAAAGATTTTCTTTTAGTTAACTCTAGAAGTTATACTGTACGCCGCCTAATACTGCATTGATTTGTCCAGTAGTCGCATTACCGCCGCCCATTGGAATATACAAGGTATCTTCTACTCGTAAATCAAAGTGACGCGTTAGTGCAAATGAGCCTCCCAGACCAGCTAAACCAATAAAGTTAGTCGCTGAGTTACTGTTGCAATACCAGCTTGGTGTACCCACATTGGACGTTCCGCCCCAGCTCATTGTATTGATACCAACTCCTAGACGTCCATACAAAGCAAATGCTTCGCTTAATGCTAGAGTTCCCTTAGCGGCAACATCAAAGATATTATTGGTTTGAGTTGCTCCGAATTCACTACTCGCGATATTGGTATAGCCACCTTCAAGTGCAAAAGCCCGGTTAAAGTTATAACCTGCGTTTAGTGTTGCTGCAAAACCTCCAGTTGGTGTAAATTGTTGGGTTGCCCAGCCAGCGTTTAGATTGATATAGGCTGCTGAACCGTCGTAGGGTTGGATTTCATCAGCAAGCACAAATGTAGCAGTTAAAGATAAGGCTGCTAATATAAGTAGTTTTTTCATGATAATCACTCTTTTTAGTAAGGTTGAGATAGTCATCATTTTAGTACATTGAGTAACTTTAAACAATATCTATTCACCGCTAAGCAATGGCAATTATTTATTAGCATCAAATATATGACAAATTATAAATTGCATAATAAACTGTAATATTTTAATGTATACGCCACAAACTAAAACCAATCACCACTTAGATCGGCGCTTGGGGTATAAAAATTCACACCCCATATGTGTTGTATTTATACAAAAATGTAAAATTTAACTCTTGTAATATTCCAGTAACTTTTGAGGTTTACTTAGTTCACTCTCTGCAGCATAGCCAACTGCCAGAGCCTGATAAACCTCAACTATGGCATCTAATTGCTGCGACTTAGCTTGTAAAAGACTCAAGCCAGCATTATCGAGATTCAGTTTAGCGTGAAGCACATTATTCATCGGTGAATTACCAGCTTTAAACTGAACCTGATTTACTTTATAATAATCATTGGCATATTGGTATGATTTATAAGTTTCAGCATATACTTTATCCATATTTTGCTTATTGGTTAAACTATTATCAACATTTTGAAACGCAGATTTAACCGTCTGCATATAGCTATAATACTGAGCGTAATAGTCGCCTTTTTCCGCCTTTACTCGCTCATAAGTGCTAGCGTCTAAGATCGGCATACTTGCCATCGCACTACCCATCCAAAAGCCAGTACCGACATTAAATAGATTGCTCAATGCTTCAGATATACCACCAGCAAAACCAGTTAGGCTAATCGTCGGAAAAAATTGTGAATTGGCTAAGCCAACATTAGCATTAGCAATTTTCAAACTATCTTCCGCTTGAATAATATCTGGACGACTTTTTAAGACTGACGACGGAATATTTGCTGGAATAATGTTATCCGTTATTAGCTTATCAATTGATCCATTAGTAACAATCGGGCCAGGATTCTGGTTGATCAATACCCGCAACGCATTTTCAGTTTGTGAAATAGAGTTTTCAATCGCAGGTATCTTCGCTTGATAAGTTGTTATTGCTTGATCATAAGTTGCAATAGTACCTAAATCTGCCGCACCATTTTGTACCTGAATCATTTCTAAACGACGTAATTCTTTCAAATCTGCAATCATCTGCTGTTGGAGTAGCAATTGCTTCTTCTGTGCCAATAAAGTAAAATATCCTCCACTCACCTGGCCTATAATAGTCAGACGAGTTGCATTATATATCGCTTGTTGCATATCCAGTGTCGCTTTAGCCAATTTAGTCTGATTAATATTGGCAAAAACATTAAAACTGTAAGTCGGCATAAAACCACCATACAAACCGCTAAAATTAGAGTTGGCTAAATTACCCGATTGCACAGCTGGGTTGGCTGCCAAAGCTCCTTGAGGCGTTAAATTGGTTGCCCAGCTATTACCGGCAAAGCCACCACCAACACCGTTCAAAGTTGGAATCCAAGCATATTGCGCTGCTTTCAAACTCGCCTGTGCTTTCATAATATTGCCTTGAGCAACTTGTATTTGTGCATTGTTAGACAACGCCAAAATAATCAGTTGATTTAATACTGGATCATTAACCTTTTTCCACCATTGTAGCTGGCTATAATTGGTAGCGCTTGATTCAATGGTAGCAGATTCAATCTTAACCCCACTTCTGGTAGTGGTAGGTGCATCAATGGTTGGCTGATGGTATGACGGCGAAAATATTCCGCAGCCACTAAGCATTGCGACTGTCGCAGTTAAACTAATTGTTGAAATTTTTCTCATGATAAATCCTTGTTTCTATTCTTCTTATTTGGTAGTATCAATTTGAACATCAGCACTGGCACCAACCCGTAATGGAAACTGTGCATTATTTTCTAATTTAATCCGAATAGTAAAGCGTTGGGTAACTTTAACCCAGTTACCAGTAGCATTTTGTGGAGGAAGTAATGAAAAAGTAGTTCCGCTAGCATAACTTAAGCTTTGTACAACGCCTTTATAATGAGCATGTTTATACATATCCAACTTAACATCAACTGGTTGCCCGTCTTTGACGCGCTCCAGATCTGTCTCTTTAAAATTGGCATCAATCCACCAGCTATCATTATCAACCAAGCCAAAAACCTGCTGCCCCACTCCTACGTACTGCCCTTTAGTTAGATACATATTTGAGACAAATCCATTAACTGAAGACACTACATCAGTATACCCAACATTGTTTCTAGCATTTGCTACCTGTGCTTTAGCTTGGCCTACCTGAGCATTAGCCGCTTCAACCAAAATTTTGTCTTGCGCCAAAGTGTTTTCTGCTTGAACTAATTGAGCTTTTGCTTGGGCAAATTGAGTCTGATAAGTTTGCAGATTTTGAGTTGATGCCGCATTTTGCTTATTCATTTCAGTATAACGTTCAACTTGTGCTAATGCATTGGCATAGTTTACTTTAGCGCTTGCTACATTAGCTACTGCCGTACTGATTTGAGCTTTAGCATTATTTGCTTGCTGAACTGCATACTGTAAGGCCTGTTGCTGTTGGTCTAATTGTACGCTATAGTCAGTTGGTGCAATTCGAAATAATACGTCACCTTTATGGACAAACTGATTATTCTTAACTAGAATATCTTCGATATAGCCATTAACTTTAGGCGCTACATTAACCAAGTTTGCATTTACATATCCATCATCAGTAGAGGGGTATTTTTCAGAATGCTCAAAATACCAATACACACCACCACTAACCACTGCGATTAACAATGCGCCACGAGCAATAATGCTAATTTTCTGTTTATCCATTTATTATCCATCCTCTAAATTTTTTATAACTAGTTTTTGATTTTATGTGTTTTTGCAAACTAATGCGCATGAACTTTAATAATGCCTTTGGGTGGCTTAGCTAAGAACATCGGCAACAAACAAAGAGATAATGCCATGATACCGCCCAAGTAGAAGAGATTTATATTTGCAATCAAAAATGCTTGAGCTTGCACTTGCTGTGACAGAATTGTTACCTGTTTTTGGATAGACATTCCTTGCAATAATCCATTTTGCATCTGTTGTACCGCATTGTTAAAAGGCGTTATATGTGTCGATAAATCATTCCATGAGATTTGTTCATTACGGCTTAAAACTGTTGAAGCAATTGAAGTACCGACTGAATTGCCAATATTTCTAAAGAAATTAAATACGCCACTAGCATCGTTACTCAAAGCTTCAGTCACACCAGTAAATGCCACTTGTAGCAAAGGTGTAAAAGTCATTGACATGCTAAGACCGATAACGGCACAAGTTAGCAATTGAGTGGACAGACTCCAGTTAGTGCCAAAATGTGTTTCTATCCAACAGCCACCGCTAAATAAGAGTAGCCCGCTAATGAGAATAATCCGTTTATCAAACTTACTGCATAAAATACTACCTAAAATGCCACCAAAAACAGCGCAGACACCACGAGGTGCGGTTATATATCCGGCAATATCGACTGGAAAGTTATAGCCTTGTTGTAAGAATGTTGCATAAAATGCCATACCAGTAGTAACCGCAACCATAAACAGAAATACAATGGCACAAGATATAACAAAGTTAGAGTTTTTAAAAAGTTCAAAACTAACTACCGAGCGCCCGAGTATTCCACGCCAAACAAAAAATGTGATAAAAACCAAGCCAACACAAAGACAAATAACCATTAAATGCGAATTAAACCAATTAAGATTATTTCCCTCATCGATGAAATACTCAAGAGAACCAAAGCCAATTGCCATAAATGCAAAACTAATTGAATCAAAATTAACTTTAGTTGTAACTGTCTCTTTCATCCAAAAGAATACGATCAAAAAGGCGACTAAACAAATCGGCACATTTACAAAAAATATACATCTCCAGCTATATGCATTTACTAAATAGCCACCAGCTAATGGACCAATAATTGGACCCAATACAACTGTCAGCGTCATTATGCTCATCATTTTTGGCTGTTCTTCCTCATCAAAATTACCGACAATATAGCCTTGTGCCATAGATGGTAAAAATGCACCGCCAATCCCCTGAATCAAACGAAAAATAACCATTTCATTCAAGCTGCCGGCAAAACCGCAAAGCACTGAAGATATCCCAAAAACAAGAGTAGACAATAAAATTGTTTTTTTGCCACCCAATCTTGAGCTAACAAATCCAGTTGTCATAATGAAAACTGCCGCGGCTACAATGTAACTCGTAGTTACCAGTGAAACTTCTTGGATATTGCACCCCAGCGCACCCATAATGTGGGGAATTGCGACTGCTACAATCGTCAAATCAACGATTTCTGCTAAAGCCAGTAAACAAACAGCAATAGCAACAATAGATCGAGGTTCTAACCAAAAACCTTTTTTCATATAAAACAATCCTTTATATATGATGGGATAGTGAAGTGATATATTTGTCGTATTTAATAAGCCAAACCGCGATTTTACGCCATATTCAACTAGAGACACAACTACATTTTTACTTAGATCTAACAGTGTTATGATATTACGTAAAAAGTAGATCAATCAAGAAACAAAATCATGCCAGCATTATATTATGTTAAACTAGCAAGTTGATGCTGTAGTAAGAGTGCAAAGATGTTAAATAAAGATGATCAAATTTTTCTTGAACAGTATGTTAATTATTTCAAATTAATAAGTGAGTCAACTGGAGATCTCTTGGGTGGGATACTTGGTTTAGATCATAAGATTTTATACAAATCTGAATTTTCCAAGCGTATTGGCGCAAGTGATAGCGAAGTAATGGAACACCTCAAAAAACCAGAGGTTATAGCGTTACAAACCAAAGCCATTGAAAAACGCATCTTGGTTAAATACTTGCTAATGGGGCTAATGGAAAACGGTAAATCTAGTTTTTTAATTTTATCTTATGCTCCAATTATTAACCCAAGTACTAATAACGTTGTTGCTCTTTATAGTAGCAGTAAAGTGGTGGAAACGTTTAATATCTGGTTTATCCTATCCAAATATTATACTAAAGGCGTTGCAGTAATTGATAAGTTCGAGTACCAGATTAAACTTACAGCTCGTGAAAAGCAAGTCGTATTTTTATTTCTGCTAAACCTTGATAGCAGCACTATTGCTGAGATAATTTCCAAGATAGAAGACAAAAGAATATCTAAAAACGCGATTGACCAAATATTTACCGCGCAATTAATACCTAAATTTGCAGTTTTTGGACGTAAAGCGCTTTATGATAAACTTACGGAACTAGGCTACTATCGCTTTGTACCAAATAATGTCCTTCGGAGTGGATTTTGTATTGAAATAACTGATTACACTGTATTTGATCATTAATATGTAATCGAATGCATTTGTTTTAAGGTGTATATTCGATCTAGAGACATACACCTTAATTCTACAGGTGAATAAACAATGGCCAATTAAGCCAATCAATCAACTTTTTTTACGCAGAAGAAGTACCAAAATTAACAAATTACTCAACATTAGACTAGCAATTATTACATCGACAAGGCTAAATTTGATTTGGATATTTTGATAACTGAGACTGCCATCTCCACCAAGGATAAAATGCAAAATCAAACTAAACCCAGTTGCAACTAAAAAGAAACATAATAATTTAGACATTTATTTTTCTCCTTCACGTTGCTCGTATTTGTTTAGCTTATCTTCTAAGTTATACCCGAGTTTAACCATACCTGTTTTATGCAATATAGCTTTAATCACTATTCGGATTATGGCATCTTTGATTGTACCAAAATCTGGTAAAAATATTATTTTAAACATTAAGAAACCGACAATTGCCAAGCCCCAATCAAAACTTCTATCAATCATAGGATAATAGTATAGTTGTGCACCAGTTAAGTAAACATAAATCCATGACGCACAAACAAAGCTAAAATAAGCAATAATCAAATATACCAAGTCACCCAGCACACGCTGATAACCTTTGTATAAATCATAGAAATACATTCCAATACACAGTATTTTTATCCGCTTTGGCGTAACAATTCTCTGATATAAGCTTTTGGTATATTTAAGCTTGAATAAATCATGCTTAATAATATACTTCACCAAACGTAAAACTCTGGCGACTAAACTATCACGCAAAAATCTGTCCCGGCGAGCAATTGTTATAATATTTAATATAAAACGTTCACTTGGAAATAAAATTGCCAACCACGCCACAATAAGCACTATACATGTGATATGAACAAAATGCATGACATGATCAAAATATATAGGTCGGAGATGCGGTGATAGGAGTAAATATTCAATTGCTAAACTTAATAACCCAAACCGAAAAACGGTTGAACCGATCCAGCGAATCCGATTAGAAATATTAGCTAAGTATAACCATAAAAGAAATTTCATTATCGCCCCAAATAAATTAAGGAGCTTATGTTAAGCTCCCCATACTAATTTGCGTATTGCTGCAAAATTAGATAATCCAAACAACAAGCACAACCACCGCAACTAAAACACCAAATTTCCAGTTCAACACACGTTGACCTTCTTTAGCTTCTTTAGTAAAGAAGTTTTTAACTTTACCACAGCATTTTTTCTTTGCAGGAGTTTCAGTAGTTTCTGGTTGTAAATTTAAATCACTCATATTAAGCTCCAATAATTAAACAATAACAATAAAAACCACCAAGCCCAACAGAACCCATAACCAATTCTGCATCAGCTTGGAGAACTTGGATTGTGAACCGCTTAAATTGTGCATTAGCCATTTTATTAACTCATCCATCATTTAACCTTCACAAAATATACTAAATTATAGCATATACAACACTAGTTTACTCAACTAATTATTTACAACATTACTCGAAAATATTGATACAATCTGGATTTAGACACTACAGCATAAGGTAAAATTAATGATTCAACGCTTAGCCATAATATCCATAATAATTGCCAGTTTGTATGGTTGCGCAATCTTCAGTAGCGCACCACTAACTGATGAGCAATTGAATACACAAGTAGATAATGCATTGGCAAATGGCACTCCTGAATCAGCTATAAGCGTAGTTAATCAAGCGCTTAAATCAGACCCTAACAATGCAGCTTTATTTGTCACGCGAGCGAAAATTAATAGTGCTTTACAACAAGAGACTGCAGCAAGCGATGATTATAAAACGGCAATTAAACTAGCACCAGCAGATGCCAGCATTCTTAATCAATATGCAATATTTCTATGTCAACAAAAATCAATTAATGATGCAAATCTAACGTTCCAATCGGCACTCAATCAAGCAGAATCAACATCTACCGCTCAAATCTATACCGACTGGGCAAATTGTAATGCAGCCAACCAACAAATAGATGATGCTATTGCCAATTATACGAGTGCCCTATCCTATGAAAGCGCACCATATGCAGCCTATGCAGGTATCACGAATCTATATATTGCGCAAAAAAATTATCCGATTGCAAATTATTATATTAGCTTATACCAAGCGCCACTTCGTCCAGATGAGCTATACCTCAAGATAACTGTACTGCAATCACTCAGCAAAACTAATTTAAAACCTAGCGATAAAACCAAATTAAGTCAAAAATTAGCAGAACTTAAAGCACAGCTTCTTGAACAATTTCCAAATTCAACAGAAGCACAATCACTAAGCACAGAAAAAACGCCTCCAACAAAAACAACAGCACAAACACCGCTGATAATTCCAGTTACGAATGAAAGCACTATATCAATAGTCAGCCGTAGCTCAAATCAACAAAATATTGTTTCACGAATAGAACAAGACTCGAATGGTCACGACTATATCATCGTACAACCAAGCGATACATTATACTCAATTTCCCGTACAACTAAGGTTAGTGTTGAACAGATTAGCAGATTAAATAAACTCAAATCAAACAATCTACCTGTTGGCAAAAAGCTTTATTTACCGAATGCACCGTTAAAATAAAATATACAGTACATTAACAATAAAACGACACATAACAATATACTTACCCTAGTGGGCGATTTACAGTGAAGCTTACTGCTCATATGTGAGGAGTAAATCAACTGCCTAGGATAATAAATTAGTTTGAGTATACATAGCTTCATATAAGCTACTTTGCGGTAAACAAATAATTTTAGCGTTATTTTGGCTACCCATGCAAAAACGCGGTAGTAATAGTTTTGGATAAGTTTTACAATTCGCTCTGTAAAAACTTTAGGAACCTATCCATGCGTAACTCAGCTTATTTATCGTTATTCTTAACTGCTTCTTTAGGGTTAACTGCTTGTAATAGCGGAAGTAGTCAATCAGCCAATAATCAAGTAACAAACAGCAGCAGCATTAATACATCTGTAGCACAAACATCTTCGGCAACACGCGCAGCACGTAATGCTCAAGCAACCTCTGCCGCAGCCTTAGCGCCAGGAAATGGGATAATTAACTATAGTGTAGCTACCGATGTGTATTATGGTTCACAAAATCAGGCACCATCTCTAAAAATAGATATGCAAAATTACCCTAATGCCAAATTAAAATATGTTTTTCCTGCAATCGGTTATATTACACCAGATGGAAGTAATTCGAATATCGTTAATCCATTATCAAATAATACTAACAATTGCAATTCACCAGCTAACAGTGTCATTGACTATATGGCACAGCCACAGATTAAACAATCATTCTTTAAAGATAATGGAGTAACTACTCCATTAGGTCCATGTGTCAATGGTAATGATGCAACTTCTTATTATAAAAGCTTAGGTTTAAACGTAGTGCCGCTATTTGAATATAGCGATGATTTGAATAGCGCTTTAACTCCAAATAGTATTAGCACGGTAATGCAAATTGCTGATAATATTGCAGGCATTATTAATCAAGATCATAATACCATCGGAGTCGCAATTGATAATGAAAAAGCTCTAAGTCAGGTTTCCAGTGACGTTGAATTAGCCTTTTTCGGTGAGTTAGCAATGAAACTAAATGCAGCAGGCAATCATTTATTCATCTTTGATGCACCAACAACTGTACAAACTATTTATAACCAAGGGGTTCACATTAATGGTTCAGTGAATGTTTCAATTCCGGCGCAGCAAAACATAGTTGAATTAGATCCGCTATATGATCAGGAATCAATTCCAGAGGGTAGCTACGGACCAGTTGGTATAGATCAATACACGACAGATACCAATAAAGAAGTGAAGGATTATTTTGCAATTGAAAGTCGTCCACCAGTGATGTTTGTTGCACCAAGCAGCTCCACTGACACAATTTGGGATAGTGTACAGCAATATGACTTGCAGTCAAGTAAAACTACAGTTAATAATCCGACTACCAGCACTGATATTGGTAATTGCTCTGAGAGTCCAGCAATTAATTCTGGTTCAATTGATAATGTTGCTTTAGCTAATTTTTTATGTGATAATGAATCATGTACCGCAACTTCAACCAATAAAATTATAACAGATTTCCTAGCCCCTAAAAATTGCGTTGCTTTTAAAAATACTACACCAATGCAACAATTTATAACTAACGCGTTAAATGCGATTAGCCAAAACACACCAGCCAAAGACCCACGCTATTTAGGTACAACTATGTATGCATGGAGAATTGATGCGTTCAATGACATCGCCTGTGCTGCACATTATTATTCACAAGATTTTGAATCTGATTTATACAAACAGTGTAACCAGACCTTCCCAGCTAAAATTAGCGATACTGCGTGGAGTGCATTTGCCGACTGGAATCCGCCACAATAAAAGAAAATGATCTAGATTAGACATGAAAAAACCGCCAGTGACTAGCTGGCGGCTTTTTTAAAAAGCAAGTAACTTGCAGCCAAAATTATTTAGCAGCAGTTGTTGCTTTCTTTACTGTATTGATAGTTGCTTGAGTAGCAGCTTCAAAATTTTTACTTGCAACTTCAGCAACTTGTGCAGATACTTTAGATACAGTATCAGCAGCTTGGTTAGAAGTTGTAATGATGTTTTGTAAAGATTCACTCGCCACTTTAGATAAAGCTGGGCTAACTGAAGCGATTTGATCTACTGATTTAACCATTGATTCTTGAGCATCTTTGATTGTTTCAGATGCAGCAGTATTAAATACCGCTTGTGAATTGCTAACAACACCACGAAGTTCTTGAGTTTTAGCCACGCCTGATTCTACTGAACTAACTGCAAAGGCTTTAACTTGTTCAGCTACATCTTTAGCAGAAGTAACAGACATTAAGTTTTTCATAGTAGTTGCTGATTGTTGCATGAAAGTACGAGCAGCTTCGCATTGAACGAACATTGCTTGTTTGTAACCTTCGATAACCGCGCTAGTTAGAGTCATGCAAGTATCGATCATTTTAGTGTATTGTGCGTTCATCGCAGTAATTTGAGTTGATTTCATTGTATTCTCCCGAATAAAAATTTATGGATATAAACTAAAATTAGCCAAATCCGTGTTCTAGGACGCTATTATTGTGCACTGCACCATAATTTGTCAAGCTTTAAAGTAAAAAAATATTAATATTAATCATCTTTATCATTACAGTTTCCGCATAAACCTTGTAAACACAATGTATTTCAAAGAATTATTAAATTTAGACTAGAATAAAATAATCATGTTAAATTTTATCTTAATAGAGCTTAATCTACCTTAAAGGTGCAAATATGATCATATATCTAACTATAGATTAAGGAATAGACACCTAACAGCGTAAAAATATTTGCACAAATTTATTTTATTATGATAATATCTCAAATTCACTAATTGAAGATACTCATACGCAGCTTCAATTCATTGATAGTCTTTGATTGTCAGTGTGAACATATACCTTAAAAACAGTATATGTGCGGATCTTGGTTATAGCACTACATGCACTCCCAACTAGCATACCTATAGCCTGCAGCGCCTTTGGTGCCTTACATTTTGTTTGCCATTACCTGTGCAACTAATATCTTAAAGATCATATACATCTTTAAACTAATATTCTTATATATATCCAATTACATTAATTTATATAGATTGGCTATATATAATCAATATTAGGCTTGGTGCACAAAATGCTAACTACGCAACAACACGCCCCACATAAATCAGAGTGGGTACACCTTTTGATTCGATTACTAATTATCGGACAGTTACTCATGCTGCTGCTCTTTTCCAGTGATGCATGTAGCGATATGCTCACCGATGCAAGCTGGTTTTGTGATGGCAAGGCCATGCTTGATGGCAGTCTTGATCTTATCAATGAATTCTATACTATCCTATGTCTTGTTGCTGTTTACATCGTCTATCAATTTATGCTACTGGTTAACATCATCTCACATGATTATGATGCGGAATTAATTGCACTTGATGAATATCTTAACCGCTTAGTAAATTACTTTAACCCGATTCACATACTTGCGGCAATTAGTAAACCTCTTTACTTGTTAGTCTATAGACTACAACGACTCCTAAAAATTCATAATTTTCGGCACTTTAATGCTGAAATTGAGTCTTCATACCTTCCATTTGTCTAAGCTCAAACTTAGTTTAAATTAAGTACTCTGGATAAAAATCACTTAGTTTAAACCAATATAACAATCTGTTACTTAGTAATTAATTAATAATTTTACTTTGGCCATAAAAGTAATCAAGCTGCTGCATTATCTATTGCAAAGCGAACTACTAGGCTTAGTTTGTTGAAGGTATTGAAAATGAAAAATAATTTAAAAACCATCTTATTAATCGCAAGTATCTCTGCGCCGCTAAGCGCATGGGCTACTTTAGGTGAAAATACATCATCAATCATGAATGATGCAACCGTGCTTAAAGCTTCGGCTCCTGTAACACAGGATCAACAATCTCTGGATCAGGCAACTACCAGCGGCGCTAATTACCAAACTAATACTTTGGTTACGCAAACTGGTATTGTCATCAAACAGTTTAGCAATAACGGCAATGTATTTGGCGTTGCATGGCATGGTCCTAAAGTACCCAATCAAAGCCAATTATTCGGCAAATATTTCACAGTTTATCAAACTAGCCAACCTAGCTATAAATCACTAACTATGCGTAGAGTAAGTACCAGTGATTTTGTTTCGTCAACCAGTGGGTGGATGGGACATTATGAAGGAAAAGCCATAATTCCATCTCTAGCTCCAGCTAACGTAACGATAAACTCTTTAAAATAAGGTGCATAACATGAAAAAATATCTCTCATTCGCAATTATTGCAACCAGTGTAACGCTTAGTGCATGTAATAGTGGTGGAACATCTGCTAACAGTACTGGCAATGCAACTCCACCTGCATCAGGTTCAGGTTCACAAGCTAGCGCAGCAAGCAATGTTGTGCCAATTGTAATTGACGCGGGCCCAACTGGACAATCGCCTGATAATACACCTTTTGTTAGTGTAACTGTTTGTAGTACCAGTAGCCCGACCAACTGCCAAACTATTGATCATATTATCTTGGATACTGGGTCAATGGGTTTACGGCTTTTTGCTAATAAATTAAACAGCAGTCTGAATCTTACTCCACAAACAATCAATGAACAAACCACAGCAGAATGTACTTTATTTGGTAGCGGTTATGATTGGGGTTCAATTGCACTGGCAAATGTCCAAATGGCTGGTGAAGTAGCTAATAACGTTCCAATTCAGATCATTAATGATAGCACTATTCCTGGTGTGCCAAGTGACTGTAGTAATGAAGGTGCCTACAATGACTTAGGTGGAGCAAATGGAATTATTGGTGTAAATCCGCTGCCTTATGATCAAGGTAATTATTACTCATGCAGCGGTAGTAGTTGTACATTAAATAGTTCAATTACCACGGCTCAACAGGTAGTAAGCCCGGTGTACAAATTCAGTACGGATAACAATGGTGTGATCGTAGCATTGCCACAAGTATCAAGTACAGGTGCAACGTCACTTAGCGGAACCCTGACTTTTGGAATTGGAACGCAAAGTAATAATCAGTTAACTGCACAAAATATCTTTACCAGCAATGGTACTGAGCAGGATGGTAGCTTCACAACTACCTATGATGGCGGAAGCTATGACTCCATTTTTGACACTGGTTCAACTGAGCTGTTCTTTGATAATCCAAGTAACAATCCAGCATTAACTACCTGTAGTGATAATACCAGTTTTTATTGCCCAAGTAGCACGACAACTATCACTACTCAATTAGCCAGTCTAAATAGTAGCGCTGGAGTAAATTTCAACTTTAATATTATTAATTTTGATAACTTCATCACTGCTAATCCAAATAGCGTAGTGATACCTAATGCAGGGGCAACTGGCGGTCAGAACTTCTTTATCTGGGGCTTACCGTTCTTCTATGGGCGGACAGTATTTAGCGCATTTAGTGGCGCAAGTACTTCCGGCGGTAATGGACCTTATTTTGCAGTTTAATTAAATTTAATGTTGCAGGATATATATTAACTTTTATTATTCTGCAACATTAACATGAAATGATATTTTTAAATTTTATTTAAAACAATAGGATAGAAACCATGAAAAAATTTAATAACCTTTTAACTGTATTAATCATATCTGGCGCTAGTTTTACTCTAGCAGCTTGTAATAGTGGTAGCGCAAATAATGGTGCGACACAACAAGCAACAAACAGCAGCGGCGGCAATAATGCAGCAAGCAATAACGTATTACCTCAAGTCAGTACTGATGATTTGAAAGCAATTTTTACTGCATTAGCAACTGACAGTGCTAAATCAACCATTTCACTGCAAGATGCGGTAGCAATCATTACTGGTAAAAACCCGAGTGCCCTGCTAACCCTAAAAAACCTTAACCTCAGTGGCTATCAACAAGCAATTAATGCCGCTAAACAAGTACCACATGTAACGATCAACCAAACACCAACTCAAGCTCAATATAATGAAGCTCTTTTTGCTGCTTTATTCATTGGCGACGTAACGGACTCCAGCTCCGGCAGTGACGGCACCAGTTCTCTGGGACAAATTACTTGGAATAATACACTCAATAACCTAGCCATGGTATCACACCGCTTTTTTGGTGGTTATCGTTTAGCTCAACAAGATTATACTTGGAGCTTCAATCCCGGCACCTTAGAAACGATTGTCAATACAGGCAATCAGCTAGGCACAGCACAGGATATTAATCTACTAAATATTCATCAGGGTGCGGTAGGCGATTGTTATTTTCTTTCAACTTTGAGCGGACTGATCTATCAACGTGGTGCGCAAAGTGTTGCGAATATATTTCACCCTAATGCAAGCGGTGGCTATAACATTGATTATACTGACGTACATTCAGTTGCCCAACAAATTTCGGTGACACCAGTAACTGATCTGGAAGTCGCAACTGGAGCTTATTCTGCTGGTAGCGGTCAGTGGCTGAGCTATATGGAAAAAGCTTTTGGTGATGTCTTAATGAGCCCAGAATATAGCTTTATTTATTTTGGTACTACGCCAGCTACACCGGGAAGTATTTATAGCTTGGCAACCTTCTATGACGGGATGACCGCTTCACAATTACCTATTGGGCAGTATTATTCAGCATTCAAATTTTTAACTGGACATGAGGTCTATGAGTTTACTAATTCATACAATGCCAGTAGTACTGATTATACCCTAGTTAATACCTATGCTGACAACCCAGATTCTGGCAATATAACTTTAGGTGCTAAAGTTACTCCAGCAAATATGGTTAGTCTGATTGATCCACTGCTAGCACAAGGAAGAGTAATGGTATTAGGTACACCAGTTGATACCAAAGAACTTAATGGGGCAACCGAGCAAGGTGCAGTTGATTTACCGCCGGGAATAGTTGGTACCCACGCTTATGCAATTTTGGGACATAGCAATGGTAAATTTAAACTCCGTAATCCATGGGGAACTAACTTCACACCAAATGGCGCAGATAGTATTACCAATGGTTATACCATGCAAGATGGAATATTCTACGTCCCTGATGCCGATGTCTTTAAGATCTTTGATCAAATTGACATTGAGCAATTGCCAAGCTTGGATAAAACTCCAGTAGTTGTTAATGGTGTAGTTCAAAAAGATAGTAAGGGTAACCCACTCTATACCGCAGCGACCAATCCGATTATGGATCAATATACCACTAGCAATGGTGCGTATATTAAGAATAATTATTCCAAATTTGTTGCTGTACCACAATAAAAAGGAGTAACTCATGAGGAAACTTATCCTAATGATACTTGCGACAACTTCGTCACTCGCATTTGCTGACGGAGCTGCAGACTGTAACGGCAATTATTTACAAGGAACTATTGATGTTGCGCCCTATTTTAAGGCTGGAGCATCACAACAAGGCGTTGAATTATCGCATACACATATTCAAGTAAATAGCGGCGGTAATGAATATGATGTTGCAATCGACAACGTGTTTGCCAATGACTATGATCAAACCAATGGTAGTTCAGTACCCTCGTCATTAGCGCAAAGTTTGCAAGTTGGACAAACAGTGCAATTGTGCGGAGAACTCTATACCAGCGGAGGTCTAGGTATTCACTGGGTACATACCAATTGCGGTGTAAGCTCAAGTGGTCCAAATGGCTACGTAGTTATTAATGGTCAAAACTTAACCAATAATCAGGAGTATTGTTATTTATGGCCTAGTTAAGTTGACTCAAATTCATTAAACTTTAACTATCCGGAATGCTACTTGTTATGTGGCATTCTGGATTTTTACACCTGAGCAGATAGTAACTATCAATAGCTGTCAAGAAAGCACTTGCAATAAAACTATCTCAAAATCCCGCAAATTTATGCTAAAACACTGATAAATCAAGGTATAATCATGGGTTAATTAAATCTATACTCACAGTATTTGAATCTTGGGCGCGAAGGATTGATAAAAAAAGACGACGTGGTGTAGTTAGAGCTACATAAGGAGTCTTTTTTGAAATCCGACAAAGTCCAAGTTTCAAAGACGAAGAGTATATTATCTATGAGAATACCAACACTATGTACCACCTACGCGACTTTGTAACTAAAAAAATTGTTAATCCTGATAATCTGGTTTTTACTGGTGAAACTACTCCTTGGGAAGTAGTAATGGATCTGGATTCAATCAAAAGTAAAATGAATCTGGATTATTTCCGTTCTTCACCGCCAAGTTTATTAAAATACCTCCCCTTACTACCAATTACCAAACAGGCAGAATTTATTACCCTACGTGAAGCTGCAACTCCATTAATTAAAAGCCGTCGTTTAGGGCGCAATATGGGCGTTGAATTATATCTCAAAGTTGAAGGTAAAAATCCAACGGGTTCATTTAAAGATCGCGGTACAGCAGTTGAAGTATCAGTTGCGCGTGAAAAAGGTGCTAAAGCGATTATATTAGCTTCAACCGGAAACATGGCAGCTTCGTGTGCTTGCTATGCAGCTGCGGCCGATTTACCTTGCTTTATCCTAGTTCCTGAGGGTGTACCTCCTGGTAAACTATCTCAAGTGCTGGCTTTTGGCGGGCATATCGTTCAAGTCAAAGGTACTTATAATGATGCGGCTGATTTAGCGTATAAAATTGCGGTTGAAATGGGTTTCTATTTAGCTGGAGATTATGCGTTCCGTCTAGAAGGTGCAAAAACCGCTGCATTTGAAGCAATTGATCAAATGTTATTTCAAGTGCCAGATTATTTAGTTGTACCAATTGGTTGCGGAACTAACATTGGTGGATACTATAAAGGCTTTATGGACTACTACCGCCTTGGTCTAATTGATCGTTTACCGCGTATTATTGGAGTGCAAGCAACTGGTGCACAAGCCGTAGTTAATAGCTTTGAAGCAAAAAGCGATGTTATTGAAATTTTACCAAGCATTAACACCCTTGCCTCAGCAATCGCAGTGGCAAATCCAATTGATGGATTAAAAGCATTGGAAGCAATCAATAATACCAACGGTTATGCAGTAGCGGTTACCGACAATGAGATTTTGGCAGCACAGCATCGCATGGCTAAAGAAGAAGGTATTTTCGCTGAAAGCTCTGCAGCAGCTACTATCGCTGGTTTACAAAAATTAATTGATCAAGGTAAAATTGACGCACACAAAAAAGTAATGTGTATTCTAACTGGAGACGGTCTAAAAGATCCGCAAGTTGTACTAAAAGCCGCAATTAAGCCACCAACTATTTACCCACAAACTAAAGAGTTTTTTAGCTTATATCAAAATGGTTTCTTTGCGGGTAAGAGCATGGTTTTCGTTGAAAAAAGCGATGTGCTATTCACCAAAGAACCAACTAAAGCCGAAATCATTCGCGAATTACAAAATTTATTCTCAGCAACCTATGGCGATGATTATTTAGACAAGATTCAAATTTCATTGGCTAAAATGATTCAAAAAGGTAAAACGATCACTATTTCGGATTTCCAAGATAGTATTCAAAGCGTACTTGAGTCACCAAAACATACCCGCAGCGATGTCTTCTCAGTACTCGATTTCTTTGTCGATACCGCCAAAGATAAAAAAGCTAATGCTAATGTTCGAGTAAGTATTTCTGGGCAAGAATATGTCGGCAATGCAAATGGTACAGGTCCAGTTGATGCTGTAATTAAGGCACTTACTCATGCTTGTCGTGATACTTTACAGTTCAAACTTACCGACTATAAAGTAGAGATTCGTGGACAAGGAACTGATGCCAACGTATATGTAGAAATGAAATTACAACAAGATAGCCATAACTCAATTGGTAGCGGAACATCTCCCGATATAATCCAAGCATCAATTGAAGCCTTTGCCGAAGCTTATAACGGTTTTAACTAAAACATGTCTTTATACCAAATTTTACAGCAGGCAAAAAGTGAGGAAGATGTAAAAGATATTTACATTAAAGCGCTTGGTCTTAAGTCCTATACTAAAGGATTGATAGACATTCGCACTGATGAAGTTTGGTTTGAAGCAAAAGATACGGGTAAACATTCCAGCTATGCTATGTTTACCCAATTACTTCATTACGTTCAAGTTGCACTCAACCAAGGTGAAAACCTGCCACCCTTTTTAGCGGTAATTGACACCGAAAAAGCAGCCATCATGAAAACTGCTGATGTTTTGCCTTTTCTTAAGAAAAAAACTATAAAGTGGGGTAAATCTGCCAGCCAATATACTCCCGAGGCACTTGCTGAAATTTCTGCTTATATCGGTACTCATTTTGTATCATTTAAGATTGAAACTCATGCCGAAGAATTTATCAGCACTGTAAAAAATGCGATTAAATCTGGTGATATTATCCGTACTCAAATTACCCCTGATAATCTGAAACAAGTTTTTGATAAATGGGTAGTTATGATTGGGCGCGAAATAGTTGGTGTAAGAGAAGAAGACTATGACCTGCTCTTTTTTGCCGATATCATGCACGATGGCACAGTTTCTACTCATGCCAATTTACCTGCAGAATTATTACACAAAAACGGTGCTCCAGTTTTTAGCCTAGCTGGCAAAAATTTTGAGCTAGGTAATAAAGAAGGTTACCGTCGCTTTTGGGCAATTTACCACAAACCACCTAAGGCAGAATATCGTGATTACTTACTGGAACGCCGCGATAGCTTAATTCCATTGGATGAACGCAGTTTTAAAGGCGCATATTACACTCCACTAGCCGTAGTTGATAAAGCCTATGACAAATTAGCTGAAACGTTGGGTAAAAATTGGCAAAAAGACTATGTCGTCTGGGATATGTGCTGCGGAGTCGGTAATCTTGAGGTAAAACATAGTAACCCACGTAATATTTATATGTCAACTCTCGATGGGGCTGATATAGATGTAATGAAAGCTACTAAAACCTGCGTTGCCGCAACTCGATTTCAATATGACTATCTCAATGATGACATTACTGATGATGGTAAAATTGATTACAGCCTTACCAATAAAGTGCCAGAGGGTTTACGTAAAGCTATTGCTGAAGGCAAAAAGATATTGGTTTTAATTAATCCTCCGTATGCTGAAGCAGCTAACTCACTAGGAAATGAAGGTAAAACCAACGTAGCAAAAACTAAAATTGGCTTATTGATGAATAACAATGATTATGGTTACGCTGCTCGTGAATTATTTGTACAGTTTGTCGCTCGGATTGCTCAAGAAATTCCAAATGCAACATTGGCAATGTTTAGCACATTGAAATATGTTAATGCTCCAAATTTTGAGAAATTTAGAGAAAATTGGAGTGCCAAATATTTAAGTGGCTTTATTGTCCATAGTAAAGTATTTGATGGCTTAAAAGGTAATTTCCCGATTGGATTTTTAATTTGGAGTACAAATAATAACTCTATAACTAAAACGCCGATTACAGGAATAAGTTGTGAAATCCTAGATAAAAAAGCAGACCCTATTGGCGAGAAGAATTTTTATTCTTTACCAACTAAAGATTTTTTAAGTGAATGGGTTCCACGCCTTAAAAAGAATGATATTGATGTTATTCCATTAATCAATGCCGTTACACCAACAACAAAAACCGAACATGTTAGAAATACTAGATGGTCTCTAAATGCAATAGCACATCTGTTCTGCAATGGAAATGACCTCCAAAATGCAGGCACAATGACAGCTATATTTTCTTCAGTTCATTCAATTGGACATGCTGGAGGATATTTCATAACTCCTGATAATCTATGGCAAGCATCCATCGTATTCTCAGTTCGTCGCCTAATCAAACCAACATGGATTAACGATCGTGATCAGTTTTTACAACCATCCAGCGAGTTATCCGACGAGTTCAAAAGTGATTGTTTGATTTGGATGCTGTTTAATGGTAGTAATTTAACCGCTAGTGCTAATGATTTAGAATGGAATAATCGCAAGTGGTCAATTGTTAATCATTTCATTCCTTATACCGAAAATGAAGTTGGTGCACCTGAGCGTTTTGAATCTGATTTTATGGTGCAATATTTAGCTGATAAGCAATTATCACTCGAAGCAGTTGCAGTACTTGATACTGGGCGTGAATTATGGCGTGCTTATTTTACACAAACCGATGAACGTAGTGTACGTGATGAACTAAAACTAAATCGTGCTGATGTAGGCTGGTATCAAATCCGTAAAGCATTACAAGCGCGGAATAAAAATAGTGATTCTATCCCTACTGATTTTACAGCATTTGAGTTAGCTTATGCTAAACTCACTGATAAATTACGTCCTTTAGTTTATGAATATGGCTTTCTCCGTGAGTAAATACAATTATGAACTCACTACGTTCACAATTGAACTGGACACAATATCGCACGTTATTACAGATAGATGGCAGCTGAAAACGTGAATATTATGAACTCGAAGCAATAAAAAAATGCTTGAACAGCGCGCGAGCTGAAGCGCCAGTATAAACTATATTCACCCTCTGAAAGCCAATTACTGAAAGAACTTAAAAAAGAATTGGAAGATTTAAAAACTGAATAATCGAAAAGCTAGGAAATATACTCAAACTGATTCGAACACACGCGTGTGGAAATACTAGTAGGCGATTTATGACGAAGCCTACGCGTAGTAGGTGAGGAATGAATCAACGACCTAGGATGATGAATCGGACTGAGTATAGAACTTTGGGGATAATCAAAACTAACATTATTAATTTTTTATAGGAACACACTATGACACAAAAACTAAACAAATACAGCGGAATAATCACCCAAGATATTTCGCAAGGCGCATCACAGGCTATGCTTTATGCAACTGGCTTAAAAGAGACCGATATGGCTAAGGCCCAAATTGGGATTGGTAGCGTATGGTACGAAGGTAACCCATGCAATATGCATTTATTAACTCTGGCAGAAGAAGTTAAAAAAGGTGTAGTTGATGCTGGTTTAGTTGGTATGCGTTTTAATACAGTTGGCGTAAGCGATGGTATTTCAATGGGTACCAATGGTATGCGCTTTTCACTACAATCACGTGAAGTTATTGCTGATTCAATTGAAACTATTATGGGCGCGCAATGGTATGATGGCTTGATTACCCTACCTGGCTGTGATAAAAATATGCCCGGTTGTGTAATGGCTATGTCACGCCTTAACCGCCCAAGTATTATGATTTATGGTGGTACGATCAAAGCTGGTGAATACCATGGCAAAATCTTAGATATCGTGTCAGCATTCCAAGCTTATGGTGAATATTTAACTGGTAAAATCAGCGAAGAAGAGCGTCAAGGAATTGTACGTCACGCTTGCCCAGGTGCTGGAGCATGTGGTGGAATGTATACGGCTAACACAATGGCATGTGCGATTGAAGCATTGGGAATGTCATTACCGTATAGTTCATCAATTGCAGCAACCCATCCAGCCAAACTAGCCGAATGTTACCATGCAGGTACTGCTCTAAAAAATCTACTAGAAAAAGATATCAAACCAAGCGATATCCTAACTAAAAAATCTTTTGAAAACGCCTTTACTTTAGTAACAGTATTGGGTGGCTCAACTAATGCGGTATTACACCTAATCGCAATGGCGCGTACTGCTGGAGTTGACTTTACGCTAGCAGACATCCAAAAAATCAGTGATAAGACTCCAATGTTAGCTGATTTCAAACCAAGTGGTAAATACGTGATGGATGATTTACACGCTCTAGGTGGTACGCCTGCAGTGTTAAAATTACTTTTAGAACATGGAATGATTCATGGTGACTGCTTAACCGTAACAGGTAAAACTTTGGCTGAAAATTTGGCTACGTTACCAAGCTTACCAGCAGGTCAAGATTTGGTGCAACCATTTGATAAACCAATCAAAGCTGATGGGCATATCCAAATTTTATTTGGAAATTTGGCAACTGAAGGATCAGTAGCTAAAATCACGGGTAAAGAAGGAACTTATTTCAAAGGTCCAGCACGTTGCTTTGATACTGAAGAAGAGATGATTCACGCTTTGGAGAAAAAACAAATTCAAAAAGGCGATGTATTGGTAATTCGTTTCCAAGGTCCTAAAGGCGGTCCTGGTATGCCAGAAATGCTAAAACCAACCTCAGCAATCATGGGTGCTGGCTTGGGTAAAGATGTTGCTTTAATTACCGATGGACGTTTCTCGGGTGGTTCGCATGGCTTCATTATCGGACATATCACGCCTGAAGCACAAGTTGGTGGCAATATTGCCCTACTAAAAGATGGTGATATCATCGTGATTGATGCTGAGAAAAATACAATTGATGCTGAAATTAGTGATGCTGAATGGGCAAGTCGCCGTAGCGTATGGCAAGCGCCGGCTTACCGTTCAAATCGTGGTACTTTGTATAAATTCATCAAAAATGTACAATCTGCCAGCTTAGGTTGTGTGACTGACGAATAGTAAGAGAATTAAAATCTAACTCTCTTTCAAAAGCATAAGAGTAACAATGTTACTCTTATGCTTTTTTTAATATCTACACTACATCACTACCGACAAGCTAAATTTTTCATTAATCTAAAATATCTATACGCATGTTTAAAGGCATGAAAATAGTATAAATGAGACCACAATATCATGTGTAAAAAATTACTACACAAAGAAAAGAGTTTGCTATGAATCAAGCTAACTATAGTTTTACTACTTTATTGAGACAAATCTAGACCTAATAAAATAACTAATGTTTTTTACAGCAGACGTTAGATTAGTCTTTTATTATTGATTAATCCTGAAATAGCCAGAATTGATTTACCGTGCCATATTCCTTTTACACTGCATAGAAACTTCTATACCCACCAAGACTTATCGCGTAGAAAATACAAAGAATTTAAGATATAACTATGTCCGTAGACAAAATTGTGGGGGAGTAATATTTACTCCCCCACTCAGTTTAATTTCCTAAATATCCACCAGGAATATTAGCGGCATAACCATTTAGCCCTGATACACCTGATTCCATGTAAACGCCATATAAATAATTTTGATAAACCGTATCTGCCGTAGTTGTCGTAGAGTTAGGATACCGAGCATCTGTCCATGTAGCGCTAGTATTAAAGCCACCGGTTGAATTACGAGTAATATGAACAAATGATGCGTAAGAAACTCCAGAAACTTCACTACCTGCAGCTAAATTATAACCACCTGCTCCATCAGTTGTAATACCCTCAAAGTGAGTAATTGCCGCAGGTTGATTATTATGAGTATATTCCGTCCAGTTACTCAGTGCGTTAGTGCGTGAATTATAATCAGCTACAAATCCCAATCCAATGCCGCTACTATTTGTAGCACTATATCCACCTGCGATAGTATAACTCTCGCCACCATTCCACCAAACACCATAGATAGAGGTATAACGTGCAGATGGATACTCAACAGACTGATAAGAGTTAGTCGCTATATTATAAATGAACCCATTTCCAGCCGTTGTTCCCGATAGGTAGTTACCCACGATTATCCCGTGCATGATGCTATGCGGGTAGGTATTTCCAACGGGAAGATTACCTGGTACTTGTGACTCAGGAAATATCAAAGTTTGCCAATTATTTGCCTGCTGCGTATTGCTAACTGGACCATTATAATAGAAACCAAATGCATGACTTTCGCCAGATTCTGATGTGGTATAAGTACCAGTCAAAAGTACATTACCATTATCACCATTATCACCATTATCTGCACTATAGACATTGGTACCTGAAGTAGTAGCTCCAGTAGATGATGGATAATTATACGTATAGTACGTACCACCACCAGTCACACCACCAACATATAAAGTTCCATTACTCAAACCATTAACAACATAGCTTCCAGTAATATACACATTATTTGTAGTGCCAACCTGACGAATACCAGTTAATCCAGTAGTACCACCTGTTGGAAGACTACCGGTATAATTCATCTGTGAATATTGAATACTAGGAGTAGTAGGTGAGTTATTCGAAGAACTGCCACTTGAACACGCAGATAATAAAGATGCGCTAAGAATTGATAATAAAACAATATTACCTGATTTCATAATTAAAACCTCTCAATGAAATAAATATTAACTAGAGCTTATTCTAGCATACCTGCCCATCTAGCCTTACATCGCGAATAAAAAAATAGATTTTTATCCATTTAAAGCAATTACCACCAATAAAAACAGTATGATAAAATCCAACAAAAACATTTTAAGTCAATGTATAATGCACTTAAAATAAAAACCAATCAAAATATTAAACATTATGCGGCTGTAAAAAATTTTATGTTTAAATAACGCCAGATGCTATACTTTATCCTTTGAAATTATGACGATTTGTGATTATGAATAGACTTACCTTATTTTTAAATAAAACACCTAGCAAAGTAAAAGCAATACTGATATTTATACTAGGACTTAGCTGTGGATTAACCTTCCCGCCAATGGCACTCTCTTGGCTAATTTTCATAATTTTAGCCATCTTCATCTCAGGTTTAGAAAATAAACTTATTAAATATAGTTTTGCCTATGGTTATATTTTTTACCTTGGTGCTGGGATTTCCTTTATTGGGTCGTGGTTCAGTTATTATTTTCGTCTCCAGCTTGATTGTGGCTATCTGTTATCATATTCTCTAACTATGATTTTATGCCTCTATGGCGCACTATATTGTGGCATTATCAGCAGCATCTATACGCGAATAAAAGTAGATTCGAGGTTTTATAATCTAGTATTTCTTTTCCCCTCTTTATGGGTGTTAACTGAACTGATCCGTGGTACTTTCTTCCCGCGTTCATGGTATGCTCTAGGCTATACGCAAGTAAACAATCTGCTGTTTCGTGGCTATTTCCCCTTGTTTGGTATTTATGGCGTATCATGGCTGATCGTTGCAATCAGCGGATTTGCAGTATATTCATTTAGCAAAAAGAGTAAACGGGGGCTGGTTCAATTAATCAGTGGATTGATAATTTTCAGCGGATTATCACTGTTTCTGGCACAAATAAAATATACCACCACAACAGGAAAACCAATCAAAGTTGCTCTTCTACAGCCAAGTATTTTCTCAACCAAAAATTACACCTTTGTAACTCGTGATAGCCTCGAACAAGCATCGCAGCAATTGGTACAAAATAGTGATGCTGAACTTTTAGTGTTACCTGAGGCGGTGTTTGGTACCACTTATCGCTATTTAACTCCCGGATACCTTGAACAACTCAATCAAATTGTCGAATCAAAATCTGCAACTTTGATTGCTGGTGTAAACCTAGAAGATAGCTTTGGGAATAAATATACTGGTGATGTAGTCAGCAGTGATTGGAATCGAGCAGTCTATACCAAACATAATTTAGTACCTTTTGGTGAATATAATCCGCTTAAAAAGACACATCTAGCTTGGATATTGGGTGATGCAGCTGAACAAATAACGCAATATACTCCGGGTATTGCTATTCAATCACCATATCAATTTAAAGATCAAAAAATAGCGTTTAATATTTGCTACGAAAATACTATTAATGATTTTGTTGCTTTTGGTGCTAAAGATGCAACTATCATGCTAAACCAATCTGATTTATCATGGTATGGTCAAACAACAATGAAAAATGACTTCTTCCAATTCTCACAAGCCCGTGCACTGGAAAACCAAAAATATTTTCTGCAAGATGGTAACACTGGTGATACCGCATTTATTAATCGCGATGGACAAGTTGAATCAAGCATAGAAGCTTATACTGCTGGTGCAGCAATCGGAATGGTACAAGGTTATCAAGGTGCAACTCCATTTACCAGAGTTGGAAATGCACCGATTTGGATTTTATGCATTTTACTAATAATCTTGGCAATCTTTTTGCGTATTAAAGAAGTGAAACAGAATAAATACTCATCAATTAGGCCATAAGTATAAAATAAGTTAACTTCTTGAGATGGAGAATACAATTGAATTATGACGATATCTTTTTATTTGTCAAATTAATTAATATTGGGAGCTTTAGTGCTCTGGCAAAAGTTCTAAATACCAGTCAGGCAACGATATCTCGGAGAATCCAAAACCTTGAAAATCAGTTGCATTTGCAACTGATTAGGAGATACTCAAGGGGAATGCTTGGTATGACTCCTGATGGCGAAATTTTATATGCTCGATTCAGCGAACAAGAAAGAGTTTTAAGTAATGCTCTAAAAGAAGTTATTGATCGCCAAAGCATAGTTAAAGGGACTCTCAAAATTGCCATTCCACTATTACTTTATAATAAAGTCTTAACTCCATACATACATATTTTTCAGAAAAATTATCCAGATGCAAAACTGATTATCTCCTACGCAGCAGGCAGCGTTGATCTCTTAAAAGATAATTTTGATTTGGCTATCAGTAGCAGTCTGCCCGCATCACAAACAAATACCATAAAACTGCTGAATAGTTACCACTATAGACTTTATGCGACCAGTGAATATATTCTCAAATATGGGCAACCAAAAACGCCTGAAGATTTAATCCAGCATAAATTGATTGGTTCATCGATTAATACAGTAGAAAAATATTTAGTTATCGGACAATCTCTAGATAACCTTATTGATAAACATCTTGAAGCTACCAATATAAACAATAATAAGACGAGCGTAATTGACTACAACCCAAGCATCTGTATTTCAAATGCTTTTGCTAATATTGATATGGTCTATAATAATAACTATATTGTTAAAGCACTAGATCTATTCATGAGTAACGACCTAGCTCATGGAAAGGTACAATTAATTTTGCCAGAATACACATTTGGTAGTAGTAAATTTTATTTGATTCGAAATAATGGAATTCACAGCAAGCTGGAACAGGCATTTGTTGAATTCATCGAAGAGTCTTTCGCAAAATGCACCAGTGTTTGAGGAATATGAGAAATTAGAATGAAAAACATCAGCAACGTATATCTGAATCTCAGCAAATGGCTGATATTTATTATATTATTTGCAATAATTACAGCCTGCAGCAAGCCATATTTCACCAAACTATCCAGTGATAGTGTTATCTTGGCATTTGGCGATAGCTTAACCGCAGGTAATGGTACAAGTCTGGAAAATAGTTACCCAAGTGTGCTGAGTCAAATTTCTGGACATAAAGTAATCAATGCAGGAGTTTCGGGCGAAACCACTGAACAAGGAGCGGCTCGCTTTGCGCGGGTGTTGCAGGAGACACATCCACAGCTGGTAATCTTAATGGAAGGTGGTAATGATATTTTGCGGAATATTAACCCGCAAGAAACAAAACGCAATTTAGAGAATATGATAAAACAAGCTCAACTGCAACAAGTACAGATCTTATTGGTCGGTATTCCAAGTAAAAGCCTATTTTCATCTCATGCTGAATTTTACGATGATTTAGCAAAACAATATAAGCTACTTCTGGATGACAACAGCATTGCTAAGCTCGAAAAATCACCAGAATATAAATCCGATGAAGTACACTTTAATCAGCAAGGCTATAAAGTACTTGCCGAACGATTTTATGCCTTACTCAAAAAAAACGGCGCGCTTTAAAAAAGGCGATAAAAATTACCGCCTCAAGATTAAGATTAAACTACAATATTAATCAGTTTATTAGGTACTACCACCATTTTTTTGATTGCCTGACCTTCAATAAATTTTTGTACATTGGCATTTTCTTTTGCCATCGCTTCAATTTCATCTTTAGTTAGAGATTTAGCAACCATGATTTTACCGCGGAGTTTACCATTAACCTGAATGACCATTTCAACTTCATCGACATCCAGTGCACTTTCATCAACCACTAGCCAAGCCTGTTCTAGAAGCTCAGACTCTGGACGCAACTCATTCCACAATGCATCACACACATGAGGAATTATTGGTGAAAGCATAATCACGACTGCTTCCAAAACTTCTTGACTTAACGCCCGACCATTTTCACCAGTAAAAGCAACTTTAGAGTATGAGTTTAACAATTCCATAATCGCTGCAATCGCAGTATTGAATTGTTTGCGAACACCCATATCATTGGTAACTTTAGCAATAGTTTGGTGTAATTGGGTACGTAGTTTTTTCTGTTCTGGAGTTAATTCACCAGAAGTGTAACGCGCAACAATTCCATATTGCTGATGTTCAAACACCATGCGCCACAAGCGACGAATAAAGCGATTGGAGCCTTCGACACCGCTTTCTGTCCATTCCAAAGTTAACTCTGGCGGAGCGGCAAACATAATAAACAAACGGGCGGTATCCGCACCAAAACGATTAATAATCGGATCAGGATCAATTCCATTATTTTTTGATTTAGACATTTTTTCAATGCCACCGTATTCAACTTCGCGTCCATCACCCTTGTAAGTTGCACGAAGTAAGTTACCCTTGGCATCTTTAACCACATCAATATCCATTGGGCTATACCAATCTTTAGAACCATTTGGATTTTGACGATAGAAAGTTTCAGCCAGTACCATACCCTGTGTCAAAAGGTTTTTGAACGGTTCATCACCATTTACCAAGCCTAAATCACGCAATGCTTTATAGAAGAAACGCGCATACAATAAATGTAAAATTGCATGTTCAATCCCTCCGACATATTGATCAACTGGTGCCCAATATTTCACCCGCTCATCAAGCATTTGCTCTTGATTATCCGCACAAGTATAACGTAGGAAATACCAACTCGAATCAACAAAAGTATCCATCGTGTCAGTTTCACGGCGCGCATCAGCACCACACTGTGGACAACGACAATTGACAAAATCAGGGTTTTTAGCCAGCGGATTACCACTACCATCCGGAATTAAATCTTCTGGTAAGCGTACTGGTAAATCAGCTTCGGGTACAGCAACATCACCACAATGTTCACAGTGAATAATCGGAATTGGACAACCCCAGTAGCGTTGACGCGAAATACCCCAATCACGCAAGCGGTAGTTTACTTTAACCTGCCCAATATTACGACTGGTAAGCTCTTCTTCAATCGCAGCAAAAACCTGCTCAAAATTCATGCCATCGAATTTGCCAGAGTTTACCAAAACTCCATAATCGGTATAAGCACGAACTTCAGGATCATAATTACTATCTCCATTTTGTGGTTTAATTACAACTTTTTTTGCTAGATTATATTTTGTCGCAAATTCAAAATCACGCTCATCATGTGCCGGAACAGCCATTACCGCACCAGTACCATAATTCATCAAGACATAATTAGCTACCCAAACTGGAACTTTTTCACCATTTAGAGGATTAGTCACATAAAGACCACTAAACATCCCAACTTTTTCAGCAGTTGCCAATTCAGCTTCAGACACGCCACCAGCCTTGCACTCATACATGAATTTAGCTAAGGCTGCATTATGATTAGCCGCTTCTTCAGCTAGCGGATGCTCAGCAGAGATTGCAACATAGGTAACACCCATCAAAGTATCTGGACGCGTGGTAAATACTGTTAGACCGTCAAAGCCATCACAACCAGCAAACTCAACTTCCATTCCGCGTGATTTACCAATCCAGTTGCGCTGCATCACTTTAACCTGATCTGGCCAGCCACCAAGCTGATCCAAATCAGCTAACAGCTGCTCGGCATATTTGGTAATCGCAAAGTAATACATTGGGATTTCTTTTTTAATAACCGTTGCACCACTGCGCCAGCCACGTCCATCAATCACCTGCTCATTTGCCAAGACCGTTTGATCTACCGGATCCCAGTTTACTGTACCATTTTTACGGTAAATAATCCCACTTTTGTATAATTGAATAAAAAACCATTGTTGATGACGGTAATAATCTGGACTACAAGTTGCTAGTTCACGCGCCCAGTCGATACTTAACCCCATATTTTCGAGCTGAGCTTTCATATTGGCGATATTTTGATAGGTCCACTCCGCTGGCGCAACTTTTGATTTCATTGCAGCATTTTCTGCTGGTAAACCAAAAGCATCCCAGCCAATCGGATGCACTACATTATAACCATTCATTTTATAAAAACGCGCCAACACATCGGTAATCGTATAATTACGCACATGTCCCATATGCAGTTTACCTGATGGATAAGGTAACATTGACATGCAATACATCTTAGGTTTTGGTGAAGATTCGTTTACTTCAAAGATTTTAGAATCGCGCCATTTGCTTTGGGCTTTTTTCTCGATATTATTATGAACGTAATTTTCTTGCATTATTGAGCTTTCCGTTGAATTTTAAATTTTTTAATCGTGTATTTTACCATGAAATACATACTAATTACTGCAGCTGTAACTTGTATCATAAACAATATTTCCGTCATAGTCCAAACAAATATAACACAGCGTATTACCACCAGTTGGGGAAGTTGGACTGTTCCAATTTACACAAGTACAATCGTTATGTCGTGCTGCAGCACTACCACATATAGGTGTAGCTCTTAGCCGATAAGAAGTCACAGATTCGGCTGCCGCAGGTTTGCTAGAACTAAAGCTAATATAATATTGTGACTCACCAGTTTCTGGTGCTACTTTATAAGGAAGTGTTGGCCAAGCTAAATTACTTGCAGTCACGCTACCTGAAGCACACTGAGGGTTTGCCACACTAGTGGTATCTTTTCCATAATTACCGCAAATCGCTTGATACTTTTCCATAAACTGAGCATCTTTTTGCAGAACAGTAGCAGCTGCCTTTGCATAAGATTTTTGAATATAATTCTCATAGCTGGGAATTGCCACAGCCGCCAAAACTGAGATCATTGCAACAATAATCATTAGCTCAATTATGGTAAACCCATTTTGAGTCTTAGATTTATAAAACATTCTCATTCTAATACCCATTATTGATCAACAATCCGGTGAAGGAGTGCTATGCAAAGGGTCAGGCGATCTAGGATCATTAGCACCACAATTCATATAGGTACAAGAAGCAGCACCAACCCCCGAACACCTGCCGATCCAACAATACACGGTCACACCGGCACCATCACAAAGGCCAGAGCAATCGCGTAGCACAATTGATCCCTGACATTTTGCCGAACAGGTATAATAAACACCAACTGGGCAACCATTTGGATACTGTGCAGGTGGAAAATGAGTTTCATCACAAACTGGGTAACCGCCATAATTACCATCAGAAAACTTCCCAGCCGAAAACTGAACATTAAAGCAATCCTCATGCGGCATGGTTAAAGCTGGCGTTGGAGCAGCTGCCGTGATACCACAATTAGCATCTGATGCTGGCCAAGTTATATTTCCTTGCCGGTCAATACAAATATTGCCATCGCTACCCTGAATATTACCTTGCGGTGTCGCCAAAATTGCATAACTCTGTGCATTGGGAGTAGATGGTACTAAACTCAAGGTATAAACAGTTCCTGAACTACCGCTGATGCTTTCTGCGAATAAGCTAGGCCATGCACCGCTTCCATTAGTATAGCGCCCGTTTTGCGCATAATACTGCTCCATTTTACTAGCTGCCGCAGTCAAAGAATGTTCGGCAAGCTGCCTATTTTCACGCACAATATAGTTTTGATAACTTATAATAGAAACGGTGGCAAGCACGGCCACAATCACAACCGCAATAAGTAATTCAATGAGCGTGAATCCACAATCAATTTTTTGACTATAGTTTATTTTTCTGGATTTCATTTTCTAATTCCTTATATTTAATACAACCAACGAACAGATAATGGAATTATATCCGAGGTACTTATTGTCGCACCGTTACGGGTAGTTATTACAAGGTACTCTTGCAATGTAACCCGTGTATTACCATTTTTACCAAATGCACGAACGGTTATTCGATAAAGCCTTCCAGAGGGCTGGTGAGCTAAATTCAAATCACCATTTTTATATACTACGAATATCGCTCCATTACTCTGTGTAATATTACCTCTCTCTTGCCCCGCGCCAGCAGTAATATTATCGGCAAGATTGGAACGCCCAATAAAATTAGGATTAAGCATCTCCATAATATAACGAGGTTGAGAACACAGCGAAGAATCGCCCGAAGTATAAACATGTGCATTTACAATACTTGAACGCCCATCAATTACTGGCACCATTCCTGATTCTGTATAACTATTACACGGTGCAACAACATTAGCAGAAGTATCAACCTTAAGCCAAGGTTGCCAAGCTTGCCCCAAGCTACTATAACACCATCCTGAACTCTCGCATGTATTATTTATGGTGACAACGTGTGATTCCTCATAAATACGTGCTGCAAAATCTTTATTTTCCATATTGTGTGTATAATCAAATGTTCTAACAGTAAATTCAGCATCCAATAATGCCATTTGTGCATAACTTTGTGCCATGAGGTAATCGACGTTGTTTGCCGCAGATTTTTGTTGAGTTACTACTACCTGATTTAACCCAGCCACTAATAGAACCATCATTGCCAAAGCTAAAAGCGTCATCGCCAAGGCAGTACCACCAGCAGATTTTTTATTAGTTTTCATCGCCACACGACACTATCTGATTCGGTTTGTATCAATTTTGCCATATTACTATCCACAGCCTGCGTTGAACTACCCGAAACACCTATAGTCACTGCACTTACTTGCCCAAAATAATCAAAACCGCTACCAGCCATTGCAGAAGTAGGAAGATAGCGATAACGACTGGCGGTACTTGGATAATTGTTAATATTCGCTGAAATCATATTAACCTTATACATAAAATTAATACTAGTTACCAAATTTGAAATTAATTTAGCCGTACTAAGACTACCATTAGCCTGCAAGGTTTTAACATAAAGCCCCTTTACTCCAGATTTAGTTGCAACAAAATAGTAACGGGTATAAAAATTAACTAACTGCATAGATGACGCATCAGGATCATATGACACGCTTCCAATTTCGGATTCAACCGCTACGGTCGGAGGAGAACCAGGACAACCTAAAGTTAATGGTGAAGAAAGGGTTGAACCCGAGGATAGCTTTAGTAAATAAGCATGATTTGCACTTGCCAACATATAACGTGAAGCAGATAAATCAAGCCCTTGATCAACAAAGCTGAGATCATCTAAGTAACTATTCGCAGGTGCTGTAACACAGCCTTGCTTAATTGTGGCTGTAGGTACGTATGCCACCTTGTCGCCACCATACTGTAGCCGTAAAACATCGCTGCCTGCAACCAAGGTAAGACCTGAATCCATATTAGCGGCTAAAGATGCAAAGTTTGACGCACTTCTTATTCCGACTGTTGACAAGTCAAAATTGCACCACTCGGCAGTACTGCAATTATTACTTGCGGAAGTGCTCTCCGCATATGCACTGGTATTTGATTGATCATGGAAACTAAAGCTGCCAAAAACCCCTGCATTTTGCACATCACGTTTAATCAAACCTAAGCTCATGCGAAGATTTTGATTAAGTTCTAACTGATTGGTATTAAACAAAAAATTACCATTAAGTGATGAAAATGAATCAATTATTACCGTAATTAAAGCAGCACTCATTGCTATGGCCACCATTAGTTCAACTATATTAAATCCAAGAGCTTTTTTCATCGCTGAGGTACTTTTAACATAACATAATTATTGTTACCTAGTCCTGACTCGGCATCCATATTATGCGCAGTCCAGACAATTTTGACTACCAAACTACCGTTACTGCAATTTGGCGAGGTAGTGGTTGGAACTCCCATAGCGCTATCCGCACAAACAATAGCATAAATATTACTCATTGGTAAATTCATGTTTGCCAAGCTTTGCTTCCATTGATAAAGTGCCCACTTGGCATATTGTTGATCATTACAATCATTACTCTGACAATTTGTGAGTCCACTGCTGGTTTTATCATCATTATAATTAGCTTCTTTATAGCAGCTAGCAGCACTACATGAAGCGCTATCATAACCAGCAATCACACTATTACTCGCTGTTGCAGCGGTATAATTAAGATGAGAGATCATTTGATTTACCACGCTACTGGCGGCCTGTGTCATCATTTGCTTAACTAAGGTTTGCTGTGAGCTTGCTAATGCACTTAGCTGTAAACGATAGATGCCTGCCCCAAGGCTTGCTATGATTGCTACTGCTATCATTACTTCCAGTATGGAAAACCCGCGGTATTTCAGCATAACGCGGTACTCCCATTATTCTGCCCAGTATAACTTTGGACACAAAAATAACCGTAGTTGTTTAGCAATAGAGTAACACTTTGGGTTTGACCAAATTTACTTTGACTAATGGTAAATGTCCAAGCTTCACTGCTACTTGCATCCGTAAGTAAACCCGTAGGTAACACCGTTAATCGATTTAGCGCTGTTCCAGCAGGTGATGTAGCAGCACTTACCGTTGCACCGCCATCAAAACGTAAGGCTTTTAATCGTTCACCACTATTATATCCACCACTGGAATCCAAATCGATATATGTCAAAATACCTTCTGACCATGAGTTGCCACTGGCGCAGCCATTTAAATATGAATTAGTTCCGTTATTAGTATCATATTCAGCAGCACAAATTATCAATGAACTGCCACTGCCACGCACGGCCTCTTCTTGTGCAAATCTTACTAACGCTTTAAGTTGTAAAACAGTCGCATCTTGGTTATGCACAAGAACAGAACTATAAACTATCGGTAATGACGCCGCAACCAAAATCCCAATAATTGACAATGTGATTACCATTTCGTAGATGGTATAACCAAGAGGTTTACTCTTGGTGGTGGATGAGCATAAATGATTGGTATTCATGGTTTAAGCAATAAAAAAAATGGAGGTATACAATATACCTCCATTTTAACATAGCTAAATATCAGTTATTACTTAACTTCAACTTTATGTTTAGCTTTAATACCATCAAAGAAAGCTTTAGTTCTTTCCATTTGGATTTGTTGTTTGATTTGATCTTTCATTTTATCGTAAGCAGGGAATGCAGTACCACCAGATTTAACATCATTTAATTTGATAATATGGTAACCAAATTGTGATTTAACTGGAGTAGTAGTATACTGACCTTTTTTCAAAGTTTTAATTGCTGCTGTAAATTCAGGAACATAATTAGAACCATCAGACCAACCTAATTCACCGCCATTAGTTTTTGAACCTGGATCAATTGAGTATTTTTTAGCTAAATCAGCAAATTTAGCACCTTTTTTCAATTGAGCTTCGATATCATTAGCTGTTTTTTGGTCTTTAACCAAGATATGAGAAACATCATATTGTTGTTGTTTAGCTGCATCAGCTTTCATTTGGTCATATTTAGCTTTTACTTGAGCGTCAGTAATTGGTTGTGCATTAGCTTTTTCTTGCATAATCTGAGCATAAATCATTGGTTTGATTTCGTTCAATTTAGCTTGGTAAGCAGCACTTTTATCTAAACCTTGAGCATTACCATCAGCCAAAATCGCTTGTTGCATACCGATAGAGTTTAGCATTTCTTGTTTGAACTGAGGATTGCTTAATTGTTGCGCAGCCATTGGATTTTTCTTCAATTGAGCCATCGCTTGATCAATAACTGCTTGGCTAACTGGTTTACCATCTACAAATACTGTTTCAGCCTGAGCAACCGCAACAAAAGCACTAGAAACCATCAAAATACGTAAAAAGTTTTTCATAGAAATCCTTAACGAAAACATTTAAATTAAAAAGAGTAAGTTTAAATTTGTAGTATTATACAACAAACAAACCCAAGAGGCAAATTTTTTTATAAGACATAATGTGACAAGTCTTCCGATGCCGCAGTTTCACCAAGTATATCAACCACATAACCACCATCAATCATCACATCAGTTTGTGTACCATGATCAAATAAGAGCTCTGCTAACAAGCGTTCGACTACTGTATACAAACGTCGAGCACCAATATTTTCAGTTTTTTCATTGACATTGAAGGCAATTTCTGCCATCTTAGCGATACCACTTTCGGAAAACTCAATTTTAACACCCTCAGTTGCCAGTAGTGCTTGATACTGCTGCGTCAAACTTGCATCCGTTTCGGTCAAAATTCGTTTAAAATCATCAATGGTTAGAGATTGTAACTCTACACGGATCGGAAAACGTCCTTGCAACTCAGGAAGTAGATCAGATGGTTTAGCAACGTGAAAGGCACCTGATGCTACAAACAAGATATGTTCAGTTTTTACCATCCCGTATTTGGTAGTAACAGTAGTTCCCTCAACCAAAGGCAACAAATCACGCTGTACCCCAGAACGGGAGACTTCTGCAGATCCTTGTCCACCTTTAATCGCAACTTTATCAATTTCATCAATAAAAACAATACCATTTTCTTCGACATTTTGCAATGCATTCTGCCTTAGTTCATCTTCATTAACTAGTTTGCCAGCCTCTTCATCCAAAACTACCTTATAAGCATCAACAACTTTCAGCTTGCGCTTACGTTTTTTACCCTCACCAGCACCATCAAACATTCCCTGTAATTGATTGGTTAGCTCTTCCATCCCCGGAGGTCCCATCAAGACTGCTTGAGTTTTGGGCTGAGTTACCTCAACTTCGATTTCTTTATCGTCAAGTTTACCATTACGAAGCATTTCTCTAAAGCGCTCACGCGTTGAATTAGTTTTATCTTCAGCATCACTTTCACTCACTGATTCACCAAAGGTATCTCGTGCGGGAGGTAGCAAAACATCCAAGATGCGATTTTCAGCGGCGAGTTTGGCTTTATCACGATTTTGAGCGCGTTCATATTCGCGAGCGTCCTTAACTGCAACTTCAACTAAATCGCGAATAATTGAATCAACATCTTTACCGACATAACCCACCTCAGTGAATTTAGTTGCTTCCACTTTGATAAATGGAGCATTGGCAAGCTTGGCTAAGCGACGGGCAATCTCAGTCTTACCAACTCCGGTTGGACCAATCATTAAAATATTTTTAGGTGTAATTTCGCTTCTCAGTGGCTCGGCAACCTTTTGACGGCGAATCCGATTACGTAGTGCAATCGCAACTGCTTTTTTAGCATCATTCTGACCGATAATATGTTTATCCAGTTCAGCAACTATTTCACGTGGAGTTAAATTCATAAGATTACCTTAATTATAAAATAAATGAGATTTAACCGATACATGGGGATAATCCACTTTATTTCAAGAGAGCATAATAATTAAAAAATTCCATCATGATTATTGAGAATAGAAGCGTTGGCAAAACTGGAGAAAGGCATAAAGCGAATAGAATTACTTGTTACTAAAACACAATAAAAAATGAGCAGCTATTAGCTGCTCATTTTTAGATTTAGACTACTTAGTATGAGTTATTTATTTAACTCAGTTTTCATCGCATTGATTAGTGACATCGTTGGATTATCAACGGCATCACCATCAATTTCCCAAACCATTACTCCACCATAACCATTCGCTTTTACTTTCTGAGTTTTGAAAGTTGCAGTTGCAACATTATCATAAGTCAAAAAGATATTTCCTTGTGGCGTAGATCCGTATGCCCATGGTTCTTGAGCTTGAGAACTTAACTGATTAAACGCAGTACTACCTTGATTCACAAAAGTCAGAGCTGCGATAGTTGCACCATTACTGTTACAAGCGGCTGAGTTAATGATACAGTTATACAAGAATACACCAGTTGCACCAGAGCTTGCATCATCATTGTCCCCACCAGGAACACCAGTTACAGTTTGGTATAATCCGTAGTTATTCAGACTCGCAACTTTCATCGAGCGACCGTAAGCAGGAACTCCCAATACAAGCTTGCTAGATGGAACACCGTAGCCAACATACGCATTCATAGCATCTTGAATGTCATAGTTAGTTGCCGCATGCGGACTATTTGTTTCCATTCCCCAAGGAGCTTGGAAATCACTAATCGCATCAAAAGCACCATGCATATCATAAGCCATTACATTGATGTTATCAACTAGACCAGCGATAGTTTTCCATGCGCCAGGTACTGCTGTTTCTGTTGCCTGAATTTTATCCAAACCAGCTACTACAGCAATAGTCAAACGATATTTTTTACCATCTTGTTGACTTGCAGTATTTAACGCATTACGTAGTGAAGTATAAAGTTTAATTTGTGCAGCAGCAGGAGCCACTGAATAATCAGACCACCACTCCCAGTCAATATCAATACCATCATAACCAGCAGCACGCATTGCAGCCACTGACTGTTTAGTAAAGTTCGCAATCGAAGCATCTGAAGATGTCAACTGTGCAAACATTGGAGCTGTAGTAGCACCAGCATTAGTCCAGCCACCAAATGAAAGAGTTGCATGCATGTATGGATACTGTAACATTGCTTTAGACAAAGTCGGCATTTCATTTTGATCAGCCCAAGCGTCTAATGATTTAACATCACCAGTTGCTGGATTAAATCCAATAAAAGCATAGAGAACTTCGTTCATATTCGCAAATGGCACTTTGCTTAGCGGGAATTTTTTACCATAGCGCGCCCAATCAGGATAGTAACCAGAAATAATTTTGCCATTTCCTGGATCTTTACAGCTAGTTGAAGAACATGGCTGTGTAATATTTAAAGTACTACCGTCAATACTAACACCGCTAACAATTCCATATTCAACACCAGATAGAACCGTTGCACCACCACTTAAACCACAACCAACAGCAAGATTTAGATAACCAGGAGTAACTTTGCCACTCCAATCAGTACTATCATTCGCTGTAACAGTAGTTTGATATGAGCTACCAACTGCTTTAGTTGTAGAAGTAACACCACCCCAAGTACTTGTAAAGCAATTACCTGCAACTGTCGGAGCAAAGTTAGTTGTTATCACTGCTGTTTTTGGATTTACAATTGTTGTGTTTTGCGTGATAGTCACTGTCGCACCCGCTCCACCTTGATATCCTGCAGTGTAATCATAATTGTTGGCAGAAACTGGTTTAGCAGCAAAAGCTGCATTAACAGTTTGAGCCGCATCAACAACACCAGCATTAGTAATCGGATTAGTTACATAACTATTACCACTAGCCGCTACCGAAGTACCTAGATTTAAGCCACTTTCAATTTTATACACTGGGCTGCTATTCGCCAAACCAGTATAATTTACATAACTGTATTTATTTGCCGCATCAGTGAATGTTACTCCAGCTGTATCTCCACTTGACATACCACTAATTGCAACAGTTAGATTTTTCTTAGCTATAGTCGAAGCTTTCATCGGAATTGCCAGACTTGTAGTTTGTGCTTTGCTAATAGTTAACGTTGGTAAACCACTCTCTACATAGTATAAACCTTGCAATGGATCAGCAATACCTGTAGTCATTTTCACTACATAAGAATGAGTACTGTCACTTGTTGGTAAATCCTCTGTTGTGAATGAACCACCTTGTTTTACTGTATAAGTGTTTACTAATTGAGGTGATGCTTTAGTATTTAAAATCTGAACTTGTAAATTACCAGTATAGTTAGGAACTACATTTGCTAGATTAATTGTTGCTTTACCTGTAGTCACTGCTGCTGCATTATATTTGATAGTTACATTTGAAGTATTACCCGCAGTTATGCTTGGTGTTGCATTTGGTGTATAGGTAACTGTAGTACTTGCAATTGTTGAACCTGCAACTGTATAACTACCTGCATTTAAATTAGTAATCGGCTGCGTATAAGTTCCACCCAATGATGCTGTTGGTACCGTGAAGTTGGCAACACTAGTTCCAGCAGAATTAGTTACATTAACGCTCAAGCCATTACATGTAGTCGTTCCCGTACAACCTGCAGCACTTGTATCCACCACTATATTTAATGATCCAGTTGTAACTGGCGGTGGCGTCGGTGTTGGCGTCGGTGTAGGAGTAGGTGTTGGCGTCGGTGTTGGCGTCGGTGTTGGACTTGCTCCATTAATTGCAAAACTGCTTTGTGCCGTTGCATTATCAAAAGTATTACCTGTTAAATTAATTCCACCTTGAAAAGTAATCGTTTGACCCGCAGTAATAATTGGCTTGCTATTTCCTGCTACCACATTGGCGATTTGTTGATTGCCGTTACCTGCAGTAAAAGCTAATTTATAATCAGTACCATTGATCCACCAGTTATTCAAGGTACCTACAGCTACTGCATTACCTTTACTATCTTGAGATGTAAAACTAATTGTTTGACCTGCAAGGCTTTGTTCATCCTTACACGTATTCTTTATATCTACTGTACCGCTTACATACCACGCTGATGTTCCAGAGAAGTTTACACTTCCGCTCAAACAGCTATTGCTACTAAATAAGCTTGGTGCATTTTTAGCGCTAATCGCTGCACCAGTTAAGCTTTGTCCGCCACCTGTAGCACTGCTATTACTTCCGCCACCACAGGCTGCTACTAAAAGGCTGCTTCCAGCTGCAATTGATACCGCCAGAATATTTAATTTGTGTTGTTTTCTCATTTAGTTTTCCTCTCTAACTTCTTATTATCTATTGTGTTATGTACTTATTTAACGCACATTTTACCAATAAGTAACGCATTGTACCAAAGCAGGTATTCTTTGTATATAGTCATTTTTGTATAACTATTATACATTTTTGTATAAATAATCATTATTTTACTTCTTGCTACATGACAGAAATTAATTTTTTGCATTTTACCTCCATCGGTAAGTAACTAATGCACAGCGAAATAAGCTTAATTGCATCGTATAAATTATTGTTCAGTTTTTGAATCAATAAATCATAACCATACCTAAAAAAGCTACTTTGTTTATAACCATGTTTTTTTAGCATAATTGGTTTATAGCTAGCTCTAACTAATCCAATTAAATAACAAATTGTTAACGCTAGAACTATTAGTTTGGTTAAGTTACCAATCCTATCTTTTGCCGTAAAATGCGTATCTTCAAGGTTAAATCCTTTACTCTTGAGGTTGGCAAACAAACATTCAATCCGCCACCTCTTGGCATAAATCACAAGCAAATTTGGCTCAGATAATCTGTTTGAAACAACAATCACTAAGTCATTTTCTGTGCTTCTAGTTGCCTGCATCTGTAATGCAATCTCATCAATCTTTACATCATAACTAAGCATGCCGCCTTGATTTACTTGTTTAAATAACTTAG
>JACCEA012125306.1_pt1 | contig 41679 bp, 54 predicted proteins | sample 7449851 | NCBI WGS metagenome assembly JACCEA01 (sample SAMN15323453, study PRJNA562643) | freshwater metagenome | isolation source: river surface water | place: USA:Blue River Watershed | collected 2017-08-18 | reverse complement strand
GGTGGTAGTGGAGTGACAGTTGTTGAACTACTTGTAGTTACTCTAGTAGAAGTTTGAATATCTACGGCAGCTCTAGTTTCTGAAGTTCCAATTGTTTCAAATCTAGGTCTTCTAGTAGATCTAATTGTTTCTTGAACATTATTAATAGTTCCTTGAGAAAAATATTGCTCTTCACCCTGAGTGCTAACAGTTCCTATGATTGAACTATTTGTTGCACTGCTTGTAAGTCTGAATAATTTAATACCAACTTCAAATGATGGATTTGATGCAATATTTGGATTTGGAATAAACAAAGATCCTATGACAACACCAATAGAATCAGTAAACAGTCTTACATTTGTTACAACTGCTTCACCTTCAGCACCTCTAAGGCGCATACCCGTTTGTATGAAACCTCCATACAAACCTTGAGTCATATCGGACAATGAAACTGTATCAACGTTAAGTAAAATTGATGAACTTGAATATTCCTGTGGAATAGTATATGTTTCATCATAAGGACTTCTTACATATATGTCAGTTGGATTTGAAATTGGACCATATTTATGATTTGACTGAGCAACTCTAAAAGTTATGGATGCTGTAGTAGAAGTATTCTCAGTTTCTTGTCCTGTTGACATTCTACCAGTAATTAATTCACCAACATTAAATCTTCCACTTATCATTTGAATTTCAATCAACTTAGGTACAATAAACCTGTTGACATCAACACCATCAAAGAATCCATATACTCTAGTTAAAGGTTTAAATTTTCTTCCAGTAAACTCAATGTTTCTGGATCTCATGAAAGGTATTACTGATGTGCTAACTACACGATCACCTTCATTTACAACATCCGTTTGTTCAGACAATCTCAATCTAGATCCAGTTCTAGTTTCTGTTCCTGTTCTAGTAGTTGTAGTTACTTCAGTTGTTTGGAATGTGTTTGTTGTTATAATAGCACTTCCAGTATTTTGTGAACTGGAACCAGTTTGAGCTGTTGAACTTGTTACGTTAACACTTGTTCCTGTCCAAGTAGCTTCCCAAGCACCCCATGTTATAGGACTCAATCCTGTTTGAGGATCATATCCACTAAAAACTAATTGATTTCTGGTTTCTGTATAATTATCAACTTCAATTCTTTGAGGTTGAAGTCTTACCTGATCAATCCAAATATCTGAAGATGGGAATAATTCAATATTTCCAGTGTAAGTTGTTACAAGATAAGGTACAACGTTTTCAACTCTTGTAGCAAATGGTTGTTTAACTTCAATATACTCGTCATAATCTAGTGTTAACAATTGACCAGTTCTTCTTACATTTGAAGCAATTAGATCAGTTACAAATCTAGGATCTGCAATTGGAGATGCTGTAGTACCAATACCAATCAATGACTTAGATCCTATCAACAAGTCTACTTCTGTGACAAATGGTGATGGTCTTAATTCCAAATTAACTGGGTCAATACTATTTGTAATAGGACCGAGTTTAAGCTGTGTATTAGTATTTGAGAAATTATCTACATAAATTCCAGATTTAAATCTGGTAAGACCATTTTTATCTGGTATGAACAGATTTTCAGTATTAGATTCTAGTAGTGAAAGAGCTGTATAATATTCTAGATTTTTAATTCTATCCTCAAGCAAAGCAATATCTGACATTCGATAACGCTTATGCTGCTTTAATGCAATGCTAGCATTACCAGCGTTACACATGTATGGTGGAAGTGTTATTGTAGCTACTTCAAGAGAATCTTCTAATGAAATTGGGGGTAAAGGAGATTCTGAAGGAACTCCTTTTACTAATTGAAAAGTTCCAGAAGTACTGAGATAAATTTTATCTATTCTTGGTAGATAGAATGAATATGATAACAATAGTGATTCATCTGATGCTAAAATATTTTTAGATGAATTATTAGCATCTGAAAATTGTCTTCCAGAAAATTCAAATGGAGATACTGAAGTTGATGAAGAGTCGAAAGGTAAAACTCTTGGTCTAATGTCGATTACATCAGTAATTCTTACATTTTCCTTAACATCAGGAAGATTGCAATAATCTAATTGAGAATATGAAGATACAGTAGTTAAATCACCAGTATCGGAATTTGAATAATTTGCAGCTTCGTATATTATTCTTAATTTTTTCTTTGGTTCTTTAGTGTTTGGATTTCTAACAAGACGAGAATAATCACAAATAGTTTCTCTCTGTCCACTATCTAAAGTGTATCTGTTAATGATATTTGAGTCACCATCAGTAAATCCATTAATTACACCTGTAATTTTAGTTTCTTCAAAATCTATAGATTCATTAATTTTGAATCTGAGATCATTTAAATATACAAATGATAGTGTAAGACTGTCTACCTTACCAATGTATATACCTATAGCACCACTTTCTTTACCAACAAATTCTTCACCAACGATTAAATCATCAACTCTTCCTGTTGGACCATTTAAGTTAAATAGTGATAAAGAAGGTGTTTTAGGATCTGTTGTATCTGATGATTCGAAAACACCATAAACTTTAGTTACGTCTGGTACTAGTAAACACAATTCTTTATCTTGTACTCTTAATCCGTAACCATAATTTCCATAAGACAATCCATCATCTAAAGTTGTAGACCCAATTCCAGATTGTGCAAATTTTGATTTATTGACAATGATTGAGTTTACTCTTAATTTGTTTTTAACCTTAGTCTTTACATTAGTTTTCTTTAAAGTTGCAATTAATCTTGCACTGCCAACACCAGAAAGTCCAGAAATTCTTATTTCTTTATTGCCATTAAAATAACTAAATTTATCTGGAGATAACGGTTCTACATAACCAGATGAATTAACTAATACATATCTTTCTTCATCATATGGTAAAAATGTTTCATCTGCATCTGCCTGAATCAATCCAGTAGAGTTTGCAGTAATTGTAACATTAAACTCTTTTCTAATGGAAAGAGTTGATTTTGAAAGATCTACATCAGAAATCCACTTTTTAGGAAGTGGTGTATAAAGAGTATTATCTGAAGATGATTGGAATTTTGATCCAAGAATTGTAAAATCTACTGGATTTATTGTAGAAGTAGGTAGTCCACCATCACATATATTGTTAACTGTTGTTATTCCAGAAATAACAATATTATAATTATCAGTAATGGTAGTTACTTGTGCAAAAGTTTTTAAGTTTGATCCTAAATTTACATTAGTAAATGATACAAGATCTCCAACTTTTACATTATTAATAAATTCTATATTATTTGAAGTTACTGTAGATACTCCAGGAGCAGATCCAGACTTTGCACTAATTCTAACTTGACCAAAAGATGTTTTAGGGTATTGTTTAACATCACCATTAAATGTTATTCCTGCTCCAACAAGACTGTATAAAGATTTAACATCCTCAATGTTATAAGCAGTTACTGCTATAGCAATTCTGTTACTTTCTACACCATTAAAAATTAGTTTTTCACCATTAACAAAAGTACCTTTAGAATTATATGTGGTAACTATTCCTGTAGTTGTATTATATCTCAAATGTGCTACTGCACCACTTGATTTACCTTCAATATAGGTTGGGGTATTTAATGTAATTGCTTGATTTAGTGTTAATTCAGTGTAAGTTTGAATATCATATAGTGAAATATCCCACTCATTTAGATTATTATCTAATGATGAGTAAGAACCAGATTCCAATGCATAATCGTATACTCTTGCAATACCAATTTCTTTTCCAGATGCTAATGAATGTGCAGCACCAATTCTACTATTTCTTAGACTTACAGTAGTTGTTGTACTAAAACCAATTTTAGGTGCGCCAAAAACTCTGTTAATAGTTAAGGTTGGACCAGTAATATAATTAACATCTTGATCAGTTAATGTCTTTTTAGTTCTTGGCTTATCAAAATCTAAGTAAGATACACCCTTTGCACTTACTTCATATCCTCTAACAAAAGCTTTTCCTGGTGATATTTTATATGTGCCTAAGTCATCACTAGGAACATTATTTGCATATGTTAGTTGATTTTTTGTAAATACACCTTGATTACCTTTTCTATTATCTAATGATTCTTTTGCAATAATAGAAAATGGTTTTACATAAAAGTTTCCAGCCTGATCATATGTTCTTCTTGACAATTCTTCAGATAAAACATTATAATCTGATTTATCTTTAATGTGAGAAACGAAACCATTTCTTACAATCATCAATTCTACAAAGTTCTCATTCTTTTCAGAATCTAAATCTCTCTTTGCAAGAATTGCAGTAATTTTTAATCTATCTGATCCAGGTGCAGCATAATTATTAAAACCTTTAGCATTATCTGTTAAAGTAGGATCTTGACCAGAGGTTATAATTTCTTCATAAATTTCTAATCCAACTCTATATGTTGGTTCATTACCATGAGCATCCAATATAAGAGTTTGAGCATCAACCTTTACAAAAGCTCCTCTTAAGAAATAAACACCCTCTGATAAAAATACTGCAGATCCAATTGATGTTGCGTTTGTTGGTGCAGTAATTGCAAAACCTTGACCTGGTTGGAAGGTAACAATAGAAGTATTTAATTCTTCATCTAATATCAAGGTCTCTTGATCATCGAATACTTCTTTATCATTAACACCAGATCCAAGATAAGTCACATAGAAAGTGTAATACCCTCTTTCTGATTGTTCTGGACCTTCCCAAAAAAGAATTTTTGCCTTTACATTTGAATTTTGACCTCTAATTACTCTATTAATTAGATCATCGGCATAATTTTTAATAGAAATTCCAAGATATTCTGCTTCTACTTCTACAGCATATAAAGTATTGTTGTAATTGATATTACCTGGAATTACAACTGAACCTTCTTTAAATAGATGATTACCTACCTGTTCAATTTGATTTTGTAAAATTGATTGTAAGGAAGTTAATTCTCTTGCTTGAATAGGTAATCCTGGTTTGAATAATACTTGATAATATTTTTTGTCAGGATCAAAGTCATCAAAATATGGAGATACATTTAAATTTGTTTCTTTAGGCATGGTACTTTAAAATTGCAAAATAACTTTGATATCTTCTCTTTGATTTACAGATCTTGTAATAGAAGGTCTGTTATCAACATAAAGTAGAGTTCCAGAATACTTTTTAACCTCTGGATTTGCTACACCTTTAATAAAGGTTTGTCCCAAGTAATATGTCTTATTATTTATTACGGTACTGATACCTGGATTTGTTTGAGATCCAAATCCAGAGTCAATATATAAATCTTTTGTTCCACCAACTATTTTTAAAGATCCAGATCCAGTCACTTCTGAAGTAAATCTATTCAGTTTAAATCCATATGTTGAATTTGGATTTTGTGTTCCATCAGTGTTAAAACCTGAAAGAGTCCTATCTTGCCAATATCTAAGAACACCTGTTGTTGAATCATATGATATAACTTTACCAATCGCAGTTACACCAGTTCCAATTGTTTGTGTTATTGTACTATTTGGAGCAAATGTGGTAGACTTATAATCATCAACATTTGGTGTTAGACCCTTTAAAACTAAACCATAAACACCACTAATTCGATCTTCTGTTAAAATAGTATTTGCTTGATATGATTCTGGGTTTTCAATTATACCTATACGAGCAATTTTTGTACCAGTAATAAAATCTGGATTTTGTTCATCATTCTCTATTCTAGAATAAATTAACACATTTGTGGCACCAAGTTCACGATAAACATCATATCCGTGTCCTCCACTAGGTGGAATAATAACATCAAATGTTGGTTGAGTGCTTCCTAATGGAACATTACCACCAATTAGATCAACTGTTCCATATGTATAACCTGATCCACCATTTGAAATTGTTATTGACTCTACTTTAGAATCATTATTGATTACTATTGTTGCTTCTGCTCCTTCACCATCACCTCTAATTGGTACTCTAGAATATGTTGTATTTGGTGGACCAACCAAGAATCCTCGATTAGTAATAGTTGCAACTTTTATTTGACCACTACTTGCAGCATTATTGCGAACTGGCAAATAATCTTGATTTGTATCCCAATCCACTGGGAGTGGAATAAAATTCAAAGAGTCAAATTTAATTACATCGCTGGGGTTAATTGTAAATAGATACTTCCAAATATAACCATCACCACTAGTTCCAGCAGCTCTTGGTTCTAGATCAGTAAATCTAGGTTCATCCAAAGATGGTCTTCCATTTGGATTTTCTGGATCAATACCATTATGTAAACAAATGTAAACCCTGTATTCACTATTTACAACATAATAATTTGATGCATATAGACTAGTTTTATTAGAAGGTTTTGATAAATTGGTTCTAGTTATATCATGACGATACATATCATAAATTGTTGCAGAAACCCAGGGAATTTTTCTTACAACAGGGCGAACATCATCGGGACTAATTTTTTTAAGAGCAATCAGAGTGTCCCAATAAGAATTTTCTTGATCAAAACTATCTTTTGGGGATGGTGGGTTTGCATCCCATGTAGATAGTTGCTCTGATGCATTTGGTAAACCGATAAAAGTATAATATGAGTTATCTAGAGAACGAATACGATCTATAAAATCTTTAGCGTTCTTTATTCTCAATTGATCAGTTATAATTGCAGACATTTTTAATCTTTATTTTGTTTTATTTATTAGACAAAGTAACCAAAATATTTTAAAGGATACACTCTTCTAACAATTGGATTTGTGGATATACCTGAGAAATTTAAAGTTTGTGTGATAAATTCTCTTGGTTTTGTTCTAATTGGGATACTAATTTTACCCCAATTGTATGTGCCATAATATCCAGTAACGGCAGATCCAACAAATCCATTATAGTTACTAATTTTAGTCGTAACTCTTACTATAGTTGTGGTTATACCCACAGATGGTATAAATTTATTTATTTGTTGAGTTGAAGTAACCTCATAAACATTATCTAAAGTTGTACTTCCTATCCCAAGAATGGAATTATCAGTTTTTAATGATATTGAAGTGTTTCCAACATTTGAATATGTAACACTAAAGTAGTCACCAGTAGATATTCCACTATTATAAATTGAGTATCTTTCTCTCAATACAGAATCCAATGGAATGTATAAATCAAAAGTAATTCCAGTAGTAACTCCAACATTTGTTGTACCCACACCAACAATAATTCCATAATCACCAAGATAAGAAACACCGAATATATTTTCAATATCTCTTGCTGGTGGTGATATTAAAACATTAGGTGGTTTAATAGAGTCAACAGTGAATTCCATTGGTTTGGTAAGAGCCCACTTTCTTAATGTACTTGCAAGACCAACGTTATCAAATGTATCAACAATAAGAGTATCTCCAACTTGATAATTAAATCCACCATTTGTTATTTGAATTGAAGATACTGTAAAGTTTACAGGATTTATTGTAATAGATGCTGATGCATTAACACCAATTCCAGTTTTAGATTTTAGTCGAGCATTTGCAAAAACATTAGTTAATGAATCAATTCTTGGGAATCCAGATCCTTGTTCCGATATTCTAATAGATTCTATAGGACCTAATGTATAACCAGATCCACCAGAAGTTATTCCTATTGAATTAACCTTTCCATCCAAAATTGTGGCTACTGCTTCAGCAACAACAAATGTAGTTCCTGCAAGTCCAGGTCTTTGGATTGTGACCGTAGGTGCTATTGTATACCCATAACCAGGATTCGTTAGAGTAATATTTGAGACTGTTCCAGCTATAGACACAGTACATGATGCTGCAGCAGACACTAGGTTTTCTTGAGATACTATTTCAATAGTATTTTTCTCAGTATTACTAATCCCTTCATAAGGATCGTCAAAGAATGGTCTAATAGAATAAACATACATTACAGTTGACGCTATTCCGACATTTTGTATTATATTTGTTGTTGGTATAATGCTAGGTTCATAGTAGACTCTATCCTTTCCAACTTCAACCTCATCGATGAATTTGTCAACTAATTGCTTACACCATGAAATTGGTCTTTCTAAAAGTTCATCACTAGATACACCTTGTCCAGCATAGTTATTAGTGATGACACTATCCGCTGCATTAATTTCTACAACCAATCTTTCGTTTTGATTGAAGGTTTCATCAACATCACTATACAGTTGAACTTCATCACCAACTTTTATTGATGGTAAAACATCAACTTGATTAACGTCAATTGTTTGTGTACCAGTGTAAATCAGTATCTTACATCTATCACCCAATGTTGAAATTCCAGCAACTCCACCTCTAGGGGGTTCAGTAAATCTCAAAACACTACCACCAGTAAACGTATATCCTTCTCCTGGGGTTTGGAGAGTATCATTCATAAACACTAACAAATTAGATTCTAGATCAATTCCAGAATTTCTTCTTGCAAAGAATGATATTCTTTCACCATCTCTACTTAATGGGAATATTCTCCTTCTTCCATTAAAGAACTTATCAATATTATCTAAAACAATAAAATCACCTGCACTCCATCCTGAGAATTTAGATTGATATGTTCTGTCAACATAAATTTGGAATTCTTTGAATGTGTATGAAGAATCTGTAGGAATTCCAGCTAACCCACCAAATGGAATTGTTAGAATGTCACCTTGTCCATATCCATAACCAAAATTTCTAAGTTCAAAATTAATTACGCTTGATCCTTGACCAACCACAATATCAATAGATGCTCCAGTTCCAACACCAGATGGTGAAGATGAGGAATATACCAAAGGAATATTTGTATAATTTAATGGTGCATCAAAAATAACTTGAGGTGGATTTGATGAAGTAAAACCTGATCCTGGGTTTGTTATAATGACAGGAGAAATTACATTACCATTAAATACTGTTGCGTATCCAACAATAGTTATGTTTGGAGTACCATTACTATAAGTTTGAACACCAACATTTACTATAGTTTGTATTCCAACTCTGTAACCAGAACCACTATTTCCAATTGCTATTGATTGTATTGTTCCTGCAACAGAAACAATAGCAGTTCCTCCAGCAGACACTAGTGGTTGATATCCAAGACCATTAGTTGATCCAACACTTACAATAATTCCACCTCTTGGAACATTGGAGACATTAATATCATTAGTTTCTTCAAAATTTGATACATTTCCAGTAAATCCTAGTACTGTATCCCCACCAACTTCTGTTAGTTTATAATCACCTTTAATATTAGTTAAAACATTACCTAATCTTTGTGGACCTTGGAATATATCATTGATCAAAATAATTGCATTTCCTTGTGCAATATTTGTTAAACCAATGCCATTTTGTTTTAAACTAAATTGAGTTGTAATTCCATTAAATTGACTTGATATATCATCAAAAATATAATTTGTATCATATGCTTTGGTATAACTTGTAGTAAATGCCTGGTTTAGTGCAGATCTAATGAATACTCTTCCACTAAATCTACTACTAGTTGTAAGACCTGCATAATCAACTTCATCTAATGAAGATGCTGTAGTACCAAATCCTACAGGTATACTACCCCATATTGGTTCAATAAAGTTTAGAGTATTATCAACAACATTATATGTTCCAGTTAATTTTGTTATTGTAGTTGATGGTGCATGAGTTCCAATTTCTGTTCCCATCCATGATCTCAAAACAGTTATGCTACTAGATGCAGCACTCACAGCAGTAATTTTCATTATTTCATTATTAATTTGGATTAAATCACCACCAAAGAATGAAGATATTCCTGTCATTGATAATAATGTAGTTCCTATACCAACATAAGAATCCAACGTGGATGTGATTGCAGTTCCTACTACTGGTGATTGAATAGTTCCATTAATAGTAATTAATAATCTTGTATTTTGATTTTTTGATTTAAATACGTGAGTACTTCCAATACCAACATTAGTTAATCCAACAACCACTGGATTAAATAGCAAAGCGTTTTCGGGATTAGTTGCAATTTTAATTTTTTGATTATCAACTTTAACTACATAAAGATCTTTTGGTAGTCTTGATGTTAATCCAATTCCAGGGAATACTGTTGGTGAAATCTGAATAGCATTGGAATAATCATTATTTGGTGGAATGTATTCAATTTCTTCACCAGAAACAAAGTAATGATTTCCTAGATTAATTGTATTATCCGCAGTGCTAATAATACTTGAATCGTTTCCAAAGAATTCAATTTTAAATATTGGGAATCTATTACTATAAAGGTCAAAACTTCTATTATTACCATTAAAGTTTTCACTAATATCATCTATTTTTAAAACTCTATTACCAATAAATTCTTGATATCTCTGCAAGAAAGGTAATCTAAATGTAATTTGGTTAGATACGTATGCATCATCAACTAAAATACTTCTTTCTCTAGCAACGTCAAAATCTTTAACACAATTTAAATCTACAGAAGATATTAGATCTGATATTGCTACTGTAGAACCTAAGTTTTGTTCAGTATTGATTCCAATACTAGGTTCATATGAAGTTACTTCTAATTGACCAAACTTTTTAAATCCTGAAGTATGATTTAGGTTACTTACAATAGGATTCCATGTGTCAAAATCTACTGAAGATTTTAATACATAAGAGAAATATTGATAATAATCATTATCATGAATTCTTTGGAAGTCGTTATTAAGATAACCTGTTTGCTTTCTCCATCCCTTTCTTGTAATGCTATTTGATCCTATGTTTAATACACCTTTAGATTGCTCTACAGATGATATTAAACCTTTGTTTCCAGAAGAATTACCAATGATTAAATCATCAACTTTGAATTCATACTTGGTTCTTACTTTTAGATATTCATTCTTTTGATCATACTTTTGAACAATACCTATAGCACCAGAATCAGTACTAATAATTTCTCCTTTTCTAAATGTATCTTTTTCTAGTTTTATATCAAATTTAGGGAAATACCTTTCTGGAGTAACTGTACCAAAAGATTCAAAGGAATCGTAAATACCAGGATTTTCTCCAGGAGTAAGATAACCACTTAAACTATATTTTAGAATTGGTTCTTCTTCAAGACCTATTTTTGCATCGGCGTCTGTTAATGTAAATAATGCATAACCATAATTTGAAGAGTTATAACCCTTTCCACCTTCTATCAAATCGATATTTGTATTTTCAATAATAATTTTTTCACCCACAACAAATGGGAATAAATCTATAGAAGCATAAGTAACTGCCAAACCTACGGTAACATCTAATGTGTTATCATCAAAAGAAATACTACTTATTCTTGCTCCATTTGGATTATTAACAGGAATAATTAATGGTTTAACGTTGTAAAGACCTGTTGTGTTTCTAACAATAGTTACCTGAGTATCACCTAATTCATATCTTAGATCAACTTCGGTGTTTAATCTTCCAGTAAATCCATCAAGAACAACCAATTGTGGAGCAACAAAATAATTAATACCTGGAGATAATATCTTAATTTCTTTAAATTTTGAAAGTGGTTCAATTTTATATGTACTTGGTATGTTAACAGATGGTCTTAATGATAAATCTGATGGATAATCAAATCCAATATCTCTGATTTCATAATCATAAATTTTTCCAAGACTCTTACTTGAAGGTAAGAATAGTGCATTTGTACCAAGACCACTATTAATATTGACAATATTTGGAAGAACATTATAATTTCTTCCTCTAGATTCTAGTGAAACTTTATATACTGGACCAATTGCATTTCTTGAAGTAGTTGAATATCTTACAATTGCTTCATTATCTGCATAGAATGGCTTTTCAGGAGTTTCAAGAATAGAATAAGTAAATGTATTTGTTGTTACCCCAGTAATAGAAGCAGTTTGATTAAACTTACTTTTAACTAATGATAATCTATTGTTATTTACGATATTGTAATCATCATCAATACTATTAATTCTAGAAACTGGTGCTCCATCATAGAATATAGGACTCAATTTGTAGAATAAATCTGGAACATTTTCATCCAATATTAAATGTACGGAAGCACCTGGTTCTCCAATAACACCATACTTTCTAACATTGAATAGACCTTTATTTGTAGTTGTTGTAAAAAATTTAGTTTTGAACTTATTGTCAATATAAAGATCAAAATCAAATGAAGGCAATCCATTAGATGCTAATGTTGGATCTGACAAATCAAAAATAACTGTAGAATCCTTTATTGCAGTAATTTCTGGATTTATTGCGGATATTGTTCCAAAAGATGCTGTAGATATGTTAATAAAATCTGAAAAGTCTGATCTATTAATATCTTTGTAATAATTATTTGATAATTTTATTGTATTATCATCAATTACAATCACATAGTATATCTTAGCATTTTCCAATCCAACACATGGAGTTGATGAATTATGAATTATTTTTTGACCTTGAACAAAACCATGATTTAAAATTCTTATATTATCTGCATCTATATCAACATCTAAAGCAGTAAATGATTTTGGATTTACTACAGTTCTTCTATTAATAGAATCATATTTTAAAACAAATGTTGTTTGTATTCCAGACAAAACTGTTACTGTAATATTATCACCAGATTGTAAACCATGATTTCTTTTTGTTGTTATTACTGCAGACTTTTTGTAAACATCACCAACTATTATATTTTTAGGAGTTGTGACAAAGCTATGATCTAGACCTGAACCATAATCACCAAAACTATAAAGTAAATCTGAAATAGTAGTTGTCAATCCAACAAATCCACCAGTTGTTCCAATTCCTATTGATACTGATGAAATTCCAATAAAATCTTCATTTATTTTTGCAGCATAAAGTACAAAATTGTCATCAAGTTCATATGTTGATGACGCTGTTGAAACTTTTAATGGAGTATTACCATTAGATTTGTATACAATTTGATCTCCAGTTTGTAGTTTATGTCCTGGTAAATAAATTGATTTAAATGGTATAATAATCTGCTTTAAGCCATTTCCAGGATTTGAGAAGTATGTTACACCATCTTGGTTTTGATTTCTAACAACAATAGATGAGTTAGTTTTTTTGAATGGAGTCATTAAAGATCCACTTTCAACCTGAGCACCCCAAACATAAAATGTTCCACCATTTGTAGTTGCACCTACTCCAGATGCACCCCATCCACCAACAAAGAAACGATGTAATCCAGCATTTGCAGACCCAGTAAATGAATATCTCTTCCAATCTGTTGTTAGAGTAAATTCTTCAGTAATAAAATTAATACCATCTTCTATAATTGCGTATACTTTTTCACCACCAGTTTGTCCTCTTAAAAATACGGATCCAGTATAGAAATCAGATGCTAGTGACAAAACAGTGTTCGCTATACCAGCAACTTGAGTTGATGTAACTATACCAAGAACTACTTTTGCTGCAGTATTAGTATTATCTGGAGATAATGAATCGTAGTATGAAACTGATACTGTAGAACCAGATCCTACAGTATTAATTCTCCAAGGAGAAAAGTTTTCTGGAGTAGAATATGTAAGAAGATTCTCGCTAGGAATGCATATTGATTCCGTTGGATAGAAATAAAGTTCTCTTGATAATTGATAATCAAAAGTAGTATTGTATCCAACGTTAACAAAGAACTTTCTAGGTAATTCTGTAATTTGTGCTCCTTCAGAATGACCTAATCCTATTGTAGATTCAAATTCTCTTCTAACTTTAATTCTTGATGATTTAGTATCAATTTCTAATACTTTTACCCTCTCAGTTCCTATTCCGAGAATATCATTTACTACTATGTTTGGATATGTTAATGGTCCAACAACATCAAAATAAGTAACAATACCAGTTATTGATGAGTCTGGAATATATTTTGTAAGTGATAGAATATTTGTTGTTATACCTACTGGGAAGGTATTTGTAAATTCAGTTTTTAATATATTTAAATTTTGAATAGAAACTACATCACCTATTGCAAAGTTGTGTGCTACAGTGGAAAATCCAATGTATCTTCCAAAACTATTATATGGTACAAAATTAACATCCTCATATTTACTAAAACTATATTCAATATTTTCTACATCTCTACCTTCAATTTCAACAATTCTTGCATATGCCCCAGAACCACCAGTGTTTGTGTTATCAAAGAATATATTATCATTGATTGAATAATTATCACCAGGTGAAATAAGTTTTAAACTATCTACTGGTCCAGGTGAAGTGACTGTTATTGTTGGATATCTACCAATAAATTTATCAGGCTGGACAAAACCTTCATAGTAAGTATTTGATTTTAATAATGAATATGGATATACGTTTCTCTGCCACTTAGTTTCATTAATATCAATTGTATCTTGATTAGAGAATTGGTAATAATTAAATTCTATTGGTGTTGATTTGTAGGTATTACCAATAAAATATGGAAATACTGGTTTTAAAAATCCATTAAATGGACCAGAAGATTCTTTAGTATCATTGATGGTAGAGAAATATGCATAAACACCATTTGGAAATTCTGGAGTTTTACAGAATCTTCCATTATGAATATCCAAATCACCATCACCAACATAGTCATAATCTTCAACAAAGAATCCTGCAACATAACCAGGAGGTCTCAAAGAAGAAGGTCTCAATTTATAACCAGATCTCATTCTTCTTACAGAACCACCTTCTCTATCAGCATATGCATATGGACCATATATTGGATTTCCATCATATGCCCAACCAATTAAAGGTGAGTGATATTTAAGAATAACATCATCATTTATAAGATCTGGACGATATCTTAAATTACCCTGCTCATCCAAGGATGTTGATAATATTTTATTTCTAAATTCTCTAGGAATATATGCATGGGTATACTCAAGTTCCTTTTTCTCATTTAATGCCGTAGATAAAATACCATCGTCAGCACTAATAAGGTCATCATTAAATAATCTCTCTACCAAATTAACCGTCCAAGGTTTAATTCTAGATTCAAATTTAGCACCATTTCCAGATCCAATAATTCTTATAAATGTATTATTTCTTCGGTAACCAGAACCACCATTTATAACTTTAATACTTTCTATTTGACCATTTTTTAATATTGGGGTAAGAATACATCCAAATCCGTCACCATCAATTGTTATTGATGGTGGTGAATTATAATATGTTCCCCTATTATTAATAATAATATCGATAATTTCTCCATTTGATGAAACAACAGGACTTGCTAGAGCACCTTGTCCACTCAATAAAGTTACCAAAGGTTGTCTAGAGTAATTTAATATTTCTGGATCTCCATATTTTTGACCTTTATTGCTTAATGATATTGATTCTACAGTGCCCCTAAAAATAGGTTGAATTATTGCTCTAAAGTCTTGATTATTTACAGTTGATACTCCAATATTTCCCTCTACTTTAACTACAATTGGTTGATATTTTAAGCTATGAGCACCTAATCCATCAGATTCAAAAATTACATATCTTTGACTATCATAATAAAAATCTTGACTTGTTGTTCCAACTCCAACTAAACATAACTTAATTGTGTTATTATCAATAACTTTGACGTAATAATCTGAAGTTGAAGATAACCCAGATATAGATTCTGTTCCTGGATGATAGTTAACTATTTCTTTATCCTTATAACCATGATTTTTTATTGTAATAGTTCCACGATATAAATCTACATCTTCTGGTTGGAAGAACAATTGTTTACTCGAATAGTTGCTTCCACCAGAAATCACTTCTATTGAAGATATTACTTTTTTCTTTTCAAATGCTTCAATAGAATGTATGCCGTCACCAAATGATGTTAGTGATACTGTATTAATTCCCAAAACAGAATCTTCATATTTTGTATGGAATTGAACAGTGCGCTCATCAATAATCTTTACATAGTAAATTGAATCATTTGTTAATCCTCCAACCGAAGATTGATTAAATGTTCTATAAACTACTTTTTCATTATCTCTAAATTTATGATCTGTTGTAAAACCTATATTATTGTTTAAAATATCGATTTGTTGGTATTGGAATCCAGCACTAAATGAAACTGAGTGCTTAACTTGCGCCATATTACAAGTGGCTTTCGCACCAAATCCATTACCACCAGTTATTGTGATTATTGGATCTGAAACATAATCATATCCCTTATCAATTATATTAATTTTTTTAAGTGATCCAACAACGTTACAAACTCCAGTAGCACCACTACCTACAGTACTTGTAGATCCAATACTAATTTTATCGTCAATATGAAGAATAGGTGGATTAATAACATCATAATCTGAACCAGGTGCAGAGACCAAAATTTCTTCAATCTCTCCATAGAAAATAGAATCATTAGATTTATAATTTAAAATCTCAACTCCATTTTTTAGAATACCAATTTGTCCAGGATTTGTTGAATAGGTTACGTCTTCATCAACAGGTTTAGATATTTTTCTAAACAAACCTTGAGGATTTAATTGTTTATTATAGAATTTGAATAAACTTAACCTATTATTTGATACTGTTCCAAAAGCAGATATAAAAATATTATTACTAATATTTGATCTACTGGTTGCTAATTTTATCTTACTTGCATTAAGTTTTTTGATAAAATAAAGACCTTCTGGTATGGAAAGTTTATTATTTTCACCATTTCCACTGTAATAAACTGCATCACCAGTATAAAATGGATTTTCACCTATATTTAATTCTTCTCCCTCAAATACACCACTAAATGGTATGGAAATATTTTTTAAATTTAATGGTGTATTGAAATAATTTGGTAAAGAATGTGATGCAACATAATAATCTTCACCATCAATATATACGTTTTGAACGTCTGCTGAAATATTATTTACATTAGTATAGTTAATACTGTTTGCTTTTGCTATACCCTTTTTAATTTTATAAAATGCATTTGTATTAATATCAAATGTTAAATTAATATCAAAGGTAAATTTGTCACTAGTTGAAATTACAAAGCATGGGAAAGATTGACCTAAACTTGATGTTAAAGTTCCTGGGTCACCTACAGTTAAAATATTTGGATCATATGTTGTAATTCTAAATCTTGCAGCACCATTAATTTTGTTTGTAAGTTGTACAATAGATTTGACATCATAAGTTGGAGTTGTATTAAATATCCAATCTGATGCGGCAGGAGAATCTACACTTTTACCTAAAGAGACTACCTCCATTTCATCTCCAGGTGAATAATAATAAGTGTCATCTGGATATTCTAAATCTGAAAGAACTCCTGTTACACGTACTTGAATAATTTCACCATTTTCACCAATACCATAAGCATAGTCTGGAGTATATACTGGTGTATTTGCTGGAATATTAATAACACCAGTACAACCCAAAAATTGATTAATTGTTTTTGATGTATATTGGATAGTGTAATTTATTCCATTAACTTTAATTTTTAAAGTTCCTGAGTTTGGAAAACTTACAGTTGAATCTACATCTAAGAAACTTTGACCTTCTGAAGCACTGGTAACTAATTTTGTATTTGGGTGAACTGTAAATTTAAATACTTCTATATCTGGATTATAATCTAAACTTATTTGATAATATTCTCTACCATCTCTGAATATTTTTTCAACATTTGTTATTGAACCTTCTGCTTTTTGAATAAAGTTAGTCTCATCTTGGAATAAAGTAAGGTTGACTAATTTTTCTGGGTCGCCAGAGATTCTTTCTACAACCAAATCTCTAGTAATTCTAAAATCAGCATCTGATGCTTGAATTACATAATCTCTTGGTTTAATTACATCAACATCAACACCATATAAAGCTTTAAAAAGAACTCTAAATGAACTTGATGAACCTTTACTAGAGTAAAAATCTTTTACTCTAGACAAAAATACTTTTTCATTAAGTGGGGGATAGAAATTAGCAGAATCAAAACCAAAAGCATATTGGGACTTAAATTTTTTATATAATTCTGCTAAAAATACTGTACTTAAATTAATAACTTCTGAACCAGAAACATGAAATGCTGAAAAAGATTCTGTAAATATTAAACTATCTTCTTCAAAATTTCTGTATGAGGTAATTCCACTAAAACCACGAGAGCAATTTATGAAAGTTGTTTTGTTTTTTGATTCATAAGAAATAACTTCATTATTAATTTGTATTAAACCATAATTATCTGGGAATCCATCAGTAGAATCTACATTAATTACGGTATCTGAAAAATCGATATCAGATGTTGCTGTAGTACTATAAACTAATTCTGATATATTTTCTAATTTTACATATTGATCAATATTATTGAGTATGTCAATTGGACCACCTTGTACTTCGGTAGATTTAAAATATTCTGTTAAAAACTCAATAAATTCTGGATTTGAATCAATTACAAATTTTGGAAGTTGATTTTCTACAACTTGTCTAATTTTTACTCTAGTGTTTATCATATTACTATGGTCGTACTAAATCCCCGTTAAAGTAGCTAGATGATACTATGTATTGAGAACCTGATATATCTATACCAGAAGAAATAACGTCAGAAATCATATCAACTCGTGATTTATTAATATCCAATTGAATATACAAGTCTTGTTTACCGATAATATCATTAGATTTTGATAAGATGGAAAATTCAATAATATTATCTCCAAATGATTTTTTAGAAGTAGATATTATGTTAATTGAATTAATTCTAACTTCACCTCTCTCATAATCTATAGACCCTACAGACTTTCTAATTATAACTGGTTTTGACTGAGAATCTAATTTGAATAAAAATACATTTCCAGTTTTTCCATCAGAGTTTACTGTGTCACCAAAATATACTGTTCCAGTGATTCCACTAACAGTAAAACCAGATGTTTTTAAATTATTTGAAGCATTTTTAATATAAAATTGATTACCAAAACATATTTCATATTCACCAAATCTTCCTAATTCTATTTTCAAATCTCTTCTCATAGAGACTCTGGTAATATTAGAAGTAATAGCATTACTGCTATCATCTATTAGTTTTAAGAATTTACTGTATTTAAATCTAGAACCATATTTGTTTAACTCATTTGATTTTGAATATCTAGTTATATTCTTTATTACAGAATTTCTTACATCCTCTGGACCAGATGTTAAGTTTATATTATAATAAACTTTGGAATCATATTCGATATACAAATATTTTAAATCAATAAATTCTGGAACAATACCAGCAACGGCATATTTTCTGAGACTTAATTTTAAATTATCTTTAATATTATTTGGGATATAACTACCATTCTTTGGTTTTACTGTTATAAAAACCTTCCCATATTTTGGTGGATCCAATTCTTCACCACCAAAAACGGAAACTGATTCTGTTTCTGGATATATTAATGGAATAATAGATTCATAATCAGTAGCAGTTACTGCTCTATTTTGTGAAGCGTAAACTCTGGGAGCAAACTTCTTAATAGATGATATTGATTCTATTTGAGAACCACCAGAAGATGGATCTATTGTACTAATAATAGGAGGTATAATTTTTATAGTAGTTCCATTGTTATCAATAATTCTTCCAGCAAAGGAGAAATCAGATATTCCATTACCAGATTCACCACTAGTTGTTATATAAGAAGCAACGATATAATTACCATTTTCTAATTTACTTCCAAAACTACCATCTCCAAAAATGATTTCATATCTCTGATCATTAATTTCATTTAAAAAGAATATATTATCTGTTGATTTTACATCTGTAATATTATCAACAAATTTATATGCCCTTGATATAGAACTATTTTGACTTTCTCTTACTACTATTCTAAGCAATGAAGTATCGATATTTGGATTATCAAGAATAAACTTTTGATTTTTATTAAAACTATCTACTGTAAAATAATCTACTAAAAAGTTTCCTTCGTAAATATCAATATTTTCAAATATTGCAAATCCATTGGATACTGGAACAGTTATATCTGATGGAATTGAAAAGACAAAACTTTGATCTCCAAAGTTAATACTAGTTGTACAAACAATTCCTTGCTTTAATGTAAGAGATACAGGATTTGACGTAAGTTCAGATACGTCGATAAAAAATGATATTCTTGCTCTAGATGCTGTAATTGATTTTGGTAAATACCCAACATTTCTTGCAAGAGATACTACATTTTCCCTTAAAGTAGCACCATCTAAAAATACCTCATTACTCAGCATGTTTGCGTTGTATGAGGAAATGTAGGTATTATACGCTAAAGTATCAATTAAGATTGCTAAATTAGATCCTTCAAAATCGTAATCTGTAAAATTTGAATTGGATCTTAAATAGCTCTTAATAGAAGCTTTTATTTGATCGAAGTCTAAATTTGAAAAATTTACTAATGCCATTTATCTAGTTGGTAGTAATGCAAATGATAGTTGTTGAGGTAAGGCATCAATTCCAACTATGTTGTATATAACAGTTACATCGAATTTATTGCCGTCATAATCAGGTTCAACTCTTACTTCTCTTAGTTCTACCCTTGGTTCATAATTCTCAATTGTAGTTGTAATTTCAGCTTTTATAGAATCTGCTGTGAATGGATCAATATTTTCAAATAGTAATTCATTAACTCTTGATCCTAAAACAGAATCAAAAAATCTTTCGCCACGGATAGTTAAAACTAGATTTTGAATAGAACGTGCTATAGCAGTTTCATTTTTAATATCAATAATATCTCTCGTTAATGGGTTTACCTTTAACGAGAGACTCATATCTTTAAAACCTATACTTACACGTTCTAAAGGCATTTTATAGATACAAATTTATCTGTATAACTTATTTATCAAGGTTTTTTTTATTTCCATTCTTTTAAAGGAATTGGTTCTGTACCATAACTCCAGTCATCATAATCTTCATCATTACGAATTCTTTCGTGAATCTCATTTTGAACAACAAAATTATGTTTTTTTGGTGTCATTTCATCTTCACTAATTTCACGAAGGAATTTTGATTCATTTATATTGTCAATGGAACCATAATCTGTAATTAATTTGTCAGTTCCCCACATTTTATACATGTAATCTTTGTTTCTGTCTGGTTGTTTGTTCATTGTGCTTACTGATTTTGGATAAAATCAGAACTTTTTACGGGGTTGCTATCCCGTGTATCAATAAAAAACCCTGACCTTAAATAATCTTCATCCTTAATATAGTTATATCCTTCAATATTTTTAAATTCTTCTTCCTTCCATACTGGAATTGCTACATTATTTCCATATCTAAAGTCTGGATTTTGTCTAAAATGAACCTCTATTAGGTTATTTCCAATAAATTCGCAATTAATGTACTCATAATCACCAACTAAATCATTTAAAATTGAAGGAAAATCTATTTTTACATCTACTTTTTCCCATTTATCCCATTTATAAAAGGTGTCTTTTGACGTTCTTGTGCCTAAAACTGTTAATTCTTGCTTTTTATCTCTGTAATCAACACTAATATGTGGTCCATCAAAGATCTCACACCAAAATTCTGATGGGTGGTATTGGTCAGTATATTTTTCAATCCATTCTTTCCGAGCAAAGCGCCCCATACCAAGTAAGTTAAAGGACGGGCGAACAATATAAAAGTCGGGTTTAGGAACCGTGGAACCAATGGGACCACAAGTATATCCTAATACCCGACTTAAAAATAACTTATTGTAGACCCACAGATCTGAACTATGAATATTATTCCATTCATCCTGCGAGTCTAAGAAGTACATTAATTACCTTGCCCCCTATAGGGTTTACGAGCTTTATTCCGAGACGTAGCGGCGTACTTTGTATGCTTACCGTCACCTTGACGAGACTTTTTGGGTGTTGATTCAATCTTTACGCCTTTTTTAATTGCCATTTTGAAGTTCCTCCACTTTTACATTGATTATATCAGAATTAATTGCAATATCCTCAGGATTTGAGTTTTCATCCTCATAAAACTTAATAGCAAGTTCATGAAGGGCGTCTGCAGCTTCTTCAAATGATAGATCTTCCGCAAATTTTTCGCCCTTATAAAAAACATTAAGTTTGTCTTCCATCAGATAACCCGAGTTTTTTCGTGACCAACGCGAACACGAGGATCGCACCAAATCTCAAAACCTGCTTCCTTAGCATCTAGACAGAATGATACGTCTTCACCACACATATCTTGAACATTACCAGATTCAAAGACTTGCATCTTAGGAGCGAACCAAGGGTATTCAAGATTCTCAAAGACACCGTTTTTAATCAGAACCCATCCAAAACCAGTATAATCGACTGTGAATGGTTTACGACGCTTTGTGATACTCTCTACAGTTTCATGATTCATTACACCACCATTCTTACGGAAGTCATCTTCTTCCAACCAGTGAGCAACTGAAGTAGTGTGACCATCTTCTGTAGCATACCAACCACAGGTAATCTCCTTCTCTGCGGTATTACCTTCTTCATCTGGTGCGGGAAGTGCTAGATCGCACAATTGCCAGAATTTTTCTGTGTTGAATACAATGTCATTATCGATCCAGAGTTGGTAATCATATTGTAGTTTACCGTCCCAAGGAATTTGTTTTGGACCACGGAGAACATTTGCACCGAGACATTTGCAACGAGCAAAGTTTACCATGGATGAGTAATCTTGGGAAATCTGAATGCTCATTCCGTTTTGTACAAGATCAAAACAGAGTTGTACAAAACTCTTTAGAAACATGTAAGAGCATCCACGCCCAGGTAAACAGAATACAATTGATTTACCTTGCATTCTTTTTTTAATCGCTTCATAATCCCACTCCTCTTTTGGTTTTGTTGGAGCAGTGGCTTTAACAGTGAATCCTTTTGCCATAAGTTGAAATAACCTTCAATGTCAATTTTATCGTTCTATTTAGTCCTTGTCAATAGGACCCATTCTCGATTACAGCACGATTATTCTCTAATTCTTCGTACTCATAATCCTCCTTCTTCCCTGTGAGATGATTCCACGTTTCTCTGAATTCTTCCTCAGATAAACATGGTGCTACACACTGATTTTCTTTATTGTAAATGTGATAAATTTTTTCTTCCATACCCTTATTACCTCCCTATACTGTTATATATGATCGCTAAAATAAATCCGAGGGGCAGGAAAACGATCTTTGGATTACGGATTACCCACCCCGCGAAGACTACTCGCCAAAAATTCCAATAAGGAACTGGACGACGCTTATAGTTTTTACTGAGAAGCATACTTAGAATACCGTCGAAATTATCATTGTAGCACACTATAAAAATGTGCGGAGTTATTCGGAGTTGTGCGGAGGTTTTATGTGAACCTTATGGGCGGAAAATTTTCTGTAAAAATTTTTTTCATGAACATGAAATCACTCTCGCTCTTTGTCACCTCTGTAGGTTAGGAGGGACCCAAAAATTATAAACGGGGGGCAGGGCGCGCCGCTATCACGATACCGTTATACCGTCAACTGTCTGTCACAGACTGTCACACTATGCTCACGCACGCATACAACGGCATCGTGATATGAGCACGAATGGAAACCATGTCGATTATAACGAAAGTGTGGGCGCTAAGTATAAAGAACTCAGCGCCCACTAAGTGTTAATCAGGGCAGGCAACCATGCTCATCGGTGAATCCAATGTGCAGGACATTGTTATACAAACCCACGTAGAGTTTGCCAATACCAATGCCGAACTGTTCATCACCAGCAGATGCCTTAGTGTTGATCCCAAAGTAGAAAGAATCCTTTCCACCATTGTTATACCATTGGCGAACGCGGTTGTAGAACCAAATTGTAACGCCAGCGATAACACCTAGAACCGTGGCGAGAGTATAAAGAATCTGCTGGACAGTTTCGTTAGAAAGAATTTCCTGCCGCAGTTCGTTATACTTTTCGATCAGCGGATTGTTGAGAATGACGGTGGGGAACATGGTGAGAATTGAGGTAGTTTGGAGAGGGGGGAATTTCACCCCCCAGAGTGATCAGAAAGCGTCGTTAAATGCTTTCTCTTTAATGTAATCGAGCAGACAATCCCAACGGTGAAGATCGGGGGATTGTAGTTTGCCTTCCTGGCACATGTAACGATCGGATTCAATCAGAGCGTCACACATAAGTTTCAACTCGCGGGGAGAAACTTTCAGGTTGACAATTACAGTATCGACGAAATCAACTTTAGGATTTTCGTCGATCTGCTGGCAGTCAGTGAAGGCGTAGGTCATTTGGGGGTTTCCCTTTGGTTGACTCTGAAATTCTAGAGGATGGGGGGCACCCTAGAGCGCCCCCTGTAACATTTCGTCAGGCGATGGCAGCGATCAAACGATCCCGCTTGCGGATTGCTGCAGGGAAGATAAACCACAGATCCCGCTTGCCATTGTCGGCACGGGTGGCACCTAGAACGCCCTCCTTTTCCAGATCGACCATCAGGGCGTGAATGGTGCCCTTATGGCGGCGCGGATCCAAACCCATGGCGCGGACCAGATCAGAGCAGGTCTGGGGACCATCATTGATCAGGCGGGTGCGGATGGCGGTGCGGATGACGGTGGAGAGCATGGGTCTCAGGGTGTGATGCGAGGTCCGTTTGCCTCGCTTGTGTGAATTGTAGGCGGTCGGTGGGTCAGACTGTGGGCGCTGCTGCCGTTTCGTTACAGTCTGAAATAATGTTGATTTCTTCAAAAAATTGCATCCATTCGCTATCAGATAGCACGGTGCAATTCTTTTCTACCAACTCAGCGATTCTTTCTGCAGGTAGTTTGAATCGAAGCGTGGGAGCGTAGCGGGTCATTTGTGAGAATTGTTGAGGTTGACGGTTACAATTTCAGCAGGCGATCCACACGATCTGTAGAATGCTGCCATGCGATCTGCCTCCTGAAATGTAGCAAACGTTTGCTCTCTCCATTCACATTCATTGTAGGGAGATTGATAACGAATGGTGACACCGATTGCCATGATGTTGAGGTGTTGAGAGTGAAGAATGTGGGGGGATTTTCACCCCCCCCTAAATGTTACCTATCAGGCGATGATTTCCATCCACTTAATAGGATTGCCGCTGGTAAGGCGCCACACAATAATGGGGTCGCCGTGCTGCTCTACGCTCCAATCAAAGGCGGCATCACGGGCAGAATCCAGATCGGAGAAAAACTCTGCGCCGTGAGCATCGAAGGAACCGAAGGCGGCGGGTTGGATGGCGAAGGTCATTTGGGTTCGTTTGAACTGAGATCATCCTACAGCATGGGGGGCACCCCTGGCGGTGCCCCCGTTACAATCCGTCACACTAGACCTTTGTGGATCCTGCGGTAGGCGACCCATGTAATCGCTTGCACTTGTGCCGCAGAATGATAGGAACCCGTCACCTGAGAGATAATTTTAGCGGCGTCACGGTAAGCATCTTGAATCATGCGGAAAGTTTTATCCGACATGCTAGGAACCTCTTTCAGGTTAGTTACAGTCCCGTTCCAGATGTTGTAGGCGTGACCGTCAATGCAGGGAGTGTCAGAATTGCCATCCTTTGCAATGCAATTATAGAAGGCAATTGTTTTATTTCCCCGCAGAACTTTCTCAATTAACTCATCCTTTTCTAGCATGAGTTCGATGATAGTTTGCGCTTTATCCTTATTTGCAGAATAGGAGCAAACACTAACCTCATCGAATGAGATTTCGTAACAATAGGCGCGAAGCATTGCCTCAGCATCCTCTACATTTCTTTCCCACTTATTGTTAGGAGAAAGTGCAGCGATTACACCTGCCACGGTGTTAGGATGGAAACCATACTTTTCGCCCAAAGTAACACAAACCTGGTAGGCATCATGATACCAACGGGCGCCAGTCTGCCTGTCCAGAATGTTGCTCTGGAAATAGGTTGCGATGATGGAATCGGTGTGTGCCATGTGGGGTGGGTTGGCGTTGCCAGAATCCTACAGCATCACGGGCACCGCGCAACGGGTTTTCAGATCAGCGCACCTTATGGGTCGCATCAGATATTCTTATGGCCCAGGGGATTGACAAAGGGGGGCATCGCCCCTAACCTAGAGGGCGGGAGGGGAGGGAAGCACACAGACATAAAAAAATCCCCCAGACTTGCTGGGGGATGGTATAATCTTAGAACTCTACGATCCAGTCAGGATCTTTGTTAATGTTAACCCAGAAATGGTTTTTACCGTTTGCACTTGTAAGAAATACTTTATCGCCTTTGTGTTGCTCTACAATACATTCATCAATTCCACCCATTAGATTAGCAAATCGGTTCTTTGCTTTCTTAGATACAGGCGTCACGAATGCGGTTTCCATTGTATCAGAAATCAATTGGGTTTAGGGTAGGACCTTCACTATTATCATCGCTGCTAGTGATAGCGTCAAGAATCTGTAGGATTTCTTCACCAGTTTGACCTTTGCGAAGCATCGAAAGAAGAAGTGAACGATTTTCCATGTTAAAGAAAAGAATTTCAAGAGATTTGTGTGTGTATCTCGTCGAGATTGAATGACGTGATCTCGACGAGATTATTGATGATTATCTAGTCGAGATCAATCGTAATCGTTGTCGATTGTAATCTCGGAGAAGTCATCATAATACTCAACATCGTTGAGCATTCGTCGTGCCTCAGGTGAGAGATCCTCATAGGTTTGGCACTCTTCAACAAGATCAAAGATAGTGAACTCTTCGGTGTCGTAGAAGCGATCCATTGTTCTTTGGAGTTGATTGTGGAAGGGAGGAGTTGCCTCCTCCCCGTATTATACTATCAGGCAGCGACCAGTTGCTCGGTCTTGATGGCATTGTTAACAAAGCGACCCACGGACTGCTGTTCTGCAATCACGGCGCTCAGTTGAGAGACGAACTGCTCAACATCTTGCACACTGTAGGTGTAATCACGACCACCAGTGAAGGTGATGGTCACTTTACCGTCTTGCACATCAGAGATGTTTTCGATGGCGCTAGAAGTGAAGTTAAACATAATAAGTTCAAAAAAGTAAGGGTTTGAGTGAAGTGTTTTGAGCGGGATGCTTCACCCCCGCTGATGTAATCAGATTAGATCAGAACTGGCAGCGTGTCAAGGGGTCTGTGCCAGTCGTCAAAGTGGTTAGGATGGGGAGCACTCTGTAGAGTTTTATGGTATCGGTGACAATCAGGATACCAACCCATCCTGTAATAATTTATACTTTATGAGTTTTCTAGCAACTCTGGGTAGTAATCATTAACCTCACTGATCAATTCTTCATCAGAATACTTATCATAACCCTCCATCAGATAATCATAACAAAGGCAGGTCATGGTTTTGAGATCCATGTCATCCAGCATTTGCTGAACCATTTGTTCCTGAAGGTCTTTGCGATCCATGTCAGTTAGCGTAGAGGGGAAGTTTTTTGCGAAGGCGGATTGCATCATCAATCATTTCACCTACCTGTTCGTAGATGTAGGATGATCCACCTACATCACAGAGCACATCTTCAGTGATGAGACGAGGCAAACAATTCTCTTGATTTGTCTCTTCATCATACTCAAACACATCATTCTTGGTGAATACAAATGCAGCACAGGGAGCGTTTTCACCCTGCTCATCAATCATTTGATTGATGGTGTCACGAAGTTCAGAAAGTGTTCGGTACATCAGTCGTTGGTGGGATGATTAACGATTTGATCTTCAATTTGATTGGCAAGTTCCATCATCCAATCATGATCTTCGTCGTCTTCGTATTGTGCATTGTCACGAACAATTTGTAGAAGGAAGTCAATTTGTTCATCGGTGAAATGATACTCTTTCAGCATCAGACTTCATCCCGCATTTCAGAGAGTTTTTCATAGAGGGCAGGTACATCTGCCCCCACAATTTCACTCACCTCATCCCAATCATCATGGAACTCAATAAGTGCTAGGATAGCATCCAGTTCTTCAAAGGTGAGCGATGTTTGAGTCATTGGGAGTTTCTTGGATGACTTCGGTGACAGTGATGATTTGTTTGTCTTCGTTGAGATAATCAGTTTGGATCAGATTAGGACCAACCTGAACCATTCCAACAACGTAGGCGGCGAGAACTTCAATCATGATTCAGTAGTGCCAGCGAGACATCACACAGTTGGGATCATTGTACCAGTCGGAATCCTCATAATCCTTGTAATCGGTTTCCTGGTAATCCTCGTCTGCCATGTTAGCAGGCATCGGAACGTCATCAATCCAAAGAATTTCAGGCATTGGTGGTTCAGTGGTGAACGAAGTAATCTTAGAGCATGGGAGGGGTGCAAGGGGCACCCCTGTGACAGTTCGTAATGTGTCAGTCGATCTGGAACCGCTCAAAACCGATCAGTTCGTTATAACGTGCCATGATCGATTTCAGAGTCTTACCAGTGCGGTCAAAAGACTTCACGATGCTGTTGTTAAACTTGTCATGATACACCAGTTGTCCATGAATACCCATCACAGTTGCGATAGGATCTTTGCGGAACTTTTGAATACCCTCAGCAGCAACTTTGCGGTTAAAAACTTTAACCTTACCGTCAAGAGTATAAGCGTTGAGGTATTCACGGAGAATCGGTTGAATCTCCTCCTCAGTGAGAGAGACACGCTCTTTCTTAGGTTTAGCGATTTCCTGCATCAACTTAGAGATGGTGCGGAAGCGAATACGATCTTCACGATCTTCGAAGACGTTGAGAATACCAAAGTTCTCAACAGCAACGCGGTTTGCTTCAACAAACTGGCGGTCGGTTTCGGTGATCATTGGAGTTCAGTGGTGAACGAAGTAATCTTAGAGCATGGTGGGGAGCAGTGGTGCTCCCCTTGTGTCAGTTCCTCAGGCGTCCATCCCCATTGCCTCCTTCAGTGCCTGATAGGCAGCGAACCAGTGATCGGCGTCGCTATGGTCACCTTTGATGCGGCAATCGCAAGCGAGGCAGAGCACAGCGGTGCGAATAGTACCCCACTTGTGCTCAGGAAGGGTCACGGTGGTGAGGGTGTCGGGGTTCCAAGTGGTCATTGGAGTTCGGTTGCGAACGATCAAATCATACCACGGCGACCGAGATCTGCCCACACATGGGACGGTGCAGCAGCTGGCACACCAGTGGCGGTGTCGTTCTTCACCCACACCAGTTGGCGGGTGGTGATATCAGAAGCAGGAACCAGAGTCATGGGGGTCTCCCGTGTTGACTTCCAAATCCTACCACACCATCAGGGGCATTGTGGGTTTGTTACAAAACATAAAAAAAGACCTGGGCACCACCCCAGGTCCTGCGGATATACAACCCAATCCATTTAACGATATGTAAATTATAACATTCAATCAGTGTAACTTTTAGGGCAAACACCTTCCCATTATCACATAAACTCTGCCATATAATAGTCTACTGTCACCTCCAGTTCTGCTGCTTTTTCTTCAATCGCACACATAAAGGCATAATCAATGTCTAATGTGTCAGGATGAGAAGCAAACAGATCAAGCGTTGAGTCGTGCATAGATGCCTCTGTAAGACGTGTTTGGACCACTTAGGGTATGAGAATACCCGTAAAGTGGTAATAGGGACGGGGGGACTTGAACCCCCATGGGCACTGCCCGACAGATTTTAAGTCTGTTGTGTCTACCGATTCCACCACATCCCCTTAGTGGACTAGATCATGATAACATGATTATATGATCTAGTCAAGTATGTGACACGTATCTAGTCGAGATTGATATGATACGTGACGCGCATCTAGTCGAGATTTGTGTATGCCTTCAGACCAATACGATCTGACACACACATAATCAGTTCAGTCAAAACATCATCATCAAGTTGACCAAGTTTGTCAACGATGATACCACCAACATGAGTATGAAGGAACTCAATCCAATATCCAGACTCACATATCTCTTCAGTAACCTCTTCTACCAGAGCAGCAGAGATTCGATTGATTGACTGATTGGAGAGTGCCATTGCTTTGTTTGAACTGAGTGAAGTATAAGGCAGTTTTAGGTCTTACCCAGGACCCGTGTGCCAGTTCTTATGCTGCCACAGCGTAACCAGGGATCTCTACACGCTCAGTGTTAGTCTCACCCCAACCGATCTTCCATGCCTTCCAGTTACCATTCAGATCATACAGGTAGGCATACTCTTCACACATATCACCAGAGATGAATTGATCAAAACTGGAGTGCAAAGGTTCGTTAACTTCACCACGCTCAGAATGATACAGAGGTTGAGGATCGCGGGTGTTAGTATAAGTCCAATTGCCCTTCTCATCCTCTACAATCTTACCATTCTCATCCCGAAGAGCAGCACTCTCCCAGGTTTGAGTGGTGCGAAGCGAAGACATCGAACCACCATCAATGAGGTCTTGAACATCTTCACGGTTCTGATAGTGCTCTACCAGAATTTTACCATTGTGCTCTACATAACCATCCCAGTGGCAGTAAACACTAACCACAGAATGATCAGGCAGTTCATAACCGATGCGAGAGCGGGTTCCCATTGCTTTGTTGAGTGGTGAACGAATGTATCTTAGAGGTTGGTGGGGGTTCTGTCAACCCCCAGTGGACGGTTCAAAAACTGTCCTTGGCACTCATGAAGGTTTCAAAAAAGAGATTCCATGCCTCAGTGTCATAGACCAGAGTGTAACATTCTGTTTGATCACACATCCAATCATATGCCATGTCGCAATCTGCATCTGTATCCAGAACAAACGATTGCAGACCTTCAAGTGCATTCATGAATGCAGGATCTTGAATCAGGGTCATGGGTCAAATCCCTCAAGAACAAAGGTAGTTTGCCATGAGATCTTAACCCAAGTCAAGACCTCATGGACAGTCATCAGAGTGTCACACAAGCACCTTGTCGAACTTGTGTGTATCCACCACCGCCACCATTATAGTGATGTACACCATAATAATAGCGGCGAGCATTAACTTCACTCAATCCAAAATGATCTGCGATTTTTTTGAATGTATGAGTGGGATAGATCTTCTTATAAAGATTGATCATCTGACACCAGAATGCAGCATTCTTGGTGAAGTTAATGCTCTTCTCAGGATGAACCTTAACAGTTCTCATTGGTTGAGTGGTGAACGATTTAAATTTAACCGATGGTGGGGGTCCTGTCAACCCCCTTGTGCCAGTTCAAATATTGGACATGGCGACCAGTCGGTTGCGGATATCGTACACCTCCATGTCATCCATGTCAACCTCATCCATATCCACAGGAGCGAACTCCTCCAGATTAATACTGCCATCAGCATAGATGGGTGCATAGTACAACTCATCGCCATCTTCTTGAGACAGAGTGTATACACAACCGTGATTGGTGGAAGTTAAGAAGATCATCGGTGAATTGCGATTGCTCAGCAACTATAACCGCTGCCACCGAGACCTTGTGCCCTTCTGAACCAGTTCAATAACTGGCACATCATCGGATTTTTTCCGATCTTCTCTGGTATCTTATACAGACAACCAGGAGAGGGGAGGGGTATCCCTGAGGACGACAATACATCGTCACTACCCCTGCTTTGAAATACTTATACACATAAGGGTGTGTCAGTACTTGACACATGAGGATCCCTTATGGTATAATATTAAGTTACCAGTGATAATCCAGATCTTCTACATAAGCGTTGACGCTCTCTGAAGGATTAAGATCAAAGAGCTTCTCCCAATTGATATTATGAGGATCGAAGTCACCAAGAACATCCAGCTCTAGAGTGACGCGATACTTGTGCTTTTGTGCTTCGTAGTAGACGGTGTTACCCATGAGAACTTTGTGCGAACTGTGTACAGTGTACATGATGCAGCAAGGGTTGTCAAGTGATCTCACACGCATCTCGTCGAGATCTTATGGTAATATGTATGCGATACTCGTCGAGATTATGATATAACAATACTGTTATATGATGATTTGATGACACACACATCTCGTCGAGATCATTATATAATGACTGTGTGATATCGTCGAGATCTTATGATGTGATTGTGCTGTGCGTCTCGTCGAGATCTTATGATATAACGATACTGTTATACGATTATATGATCTAGTCGAGATATAACCGTGCAAATCTCGTCGAGATCCTGGTGTTGACAAACGGGGGCGTGTGTGGTAAAATGCCGCCCGTCCTTATATTTTTTGGCAGGGGTCTTGACATTTTTTCGCGGTTGTGCTATAATACGCAGTCTAAGATCACAAGGATCTGGCACGATTATAAGGGATATAAGAGGAATTATAAGGGATTATAAGAGTATAAAAGGCATAAAACTCAAAGAATCCAGAGGAATTATAAGGGATATAACCACAACAAGACTACAATATAACACTACTATTATACGAGAAACAAAACACACAAATATATTTTTTAATACATTTTTTAATATAAAAAAACATTTTTTAATTGTTTTTCCTTTTATTTTACCTATTTTAACCCCAGTACAAGTAATTAAAATTAATCACAACTCTTACCTTCTCATCAGTACATGTAGCACCAGTATGATGTAATTGTGTAGGGAATATCACCATACGATTTGCTACACTGTTTACTCTTGTACCATCTTCAAATAAAGTATAACCATTATTCGTATTCATGTATAGAATCGCAGTTCTTAACTCTTTACACTCAGAACCAATGATATCCACATGCATACCATGTTCAATATGTTCTGCAGTTCTAGGTAATAGATTTGCCTTAATACGAATTAATGATAATGGATTCAATGCCTGAATTGCCATTGACAGTTCATTATAATAAGGACTAATCGGTACATGTTCCTTATAGAATACATGAACGAATTGGAATTCTGAATCATTCTCTTCTACCACTCGATCATTATAATACCAGGCAAAGTTTGGATCTTTATGTAAGAGAATACCTTGCAAATAATTAAAATAATTCTCTGGTAGATAATTGTCATAAACTTGAATATTGTTCATTATTAATTCATAAAATTTAAAAGATTAACTGATAATTTCTTCTTCTTTTTAACAATATAATTCTTCTTGTTAGCCGTATTTCCACCATAAAACTTAACTGCTTCTCGTGAGTTTTTACGTGGAGTTACATATTCCAAATTATCAATATGATTGTTTGATGGATTTTGATCAATATGATTAACCAGATAACACAATTGAAGAATATCTTTAACTACAGGAGGAAGATCACTCCAATATTCCTTCAATTCATCAGGTGGATACAAATCAATTGGTTTAAGAGAGTGCATTATAAGTCTATGAACTCCACGATCAATAGCAACCGTATTTTTACCCCTTAAACGATAATTATAATCTTCAGAAAAAAAGTCATTGGGTACTGTAATCGTAATATGTTCATATTGTTTTTTAAATCGAGTTTTGAGAATCTTATAAGCACTCGTTAAAACACTACGAAACCTATTAGTAATTGAATCTTTAACAAGTGTATATGATGTAATAATCTTTCCACAAGTAGAAACAAAATGTCCAGGTATTTCTTTATTATCAATGATTAATGGTGCAATGTGGTATTCATTACCATCAATCATAATTGATTTTGTTTGAACCGTGTCAATTTTCATGATATTAAAAAGTTGATAGATGACGTTGAGTGCAAATGGCACCATCAATGTGAACAGAGTATAAGGTATTATAATTCTTCTTTACAAGATGAAGATAATCCTTTAATTCATCATATTCTTCTCCTGTTTGAGAATTGACCAATTGAATCAATAGATCAAGATTCTCCTGTGACATTAAACGCTTCATTTGAATATAACCTGAGGTTCTTCGTCTTCATCATCAGAGGCAATAATATAACCATCTGGTTCTTCTTCACAACCACAATTTTCAGGACAAACAGATTCAAACTTTGGTCCTTCTTGGTATTGAATTGATTGAGGAACTTCATCAAACCATATAGTACCGAGCAAGTACATATTAAAAAAACGATGAATTATATTCGGTCGTTTTGACTTCCATAACTGAACTTGCGGACCTTCGGAATCGGTATGATTCAATGACCAATAACCAACATATTGATTATTCATTTTCCCCTAATACCTCTTTACAACGTTCCATAATTGCATCAATAAAATCCTGTTCAGTCCAGGTATTTAATTGTGATTCAATTGGATCACTCTCATCCCATGTAATTGTAAAAGAACCATCCTGTTCTTCTGTTACATTAATTGCCATGATTTGACTCCTAGCGAACTTGTTCTAGTCTCTGATTATAAGCATAAGGGAATAACTCGTCAAGTACTTTGTCACACTCTCCCCATGTCTTATCATCAGTAAAATTCATTTGTTGATATTTACGTACCGCAGCAAAAATTAGGCGATACTGTTCATCAGTTAAGTTTAATCCCATGGTGCTTTACGACTTAATACTCTAGCAATGTTTTCATTGTATTGTGGTGGTTCATTCAGTTTCTCTACTAAAGCATCGAAGTTCTCTTTTGAGAGAATAATCTTTTCTGGTGGATATGATCCTTTACCCCAATACTCTTCAAATCTATGGACATATTCCATATGATCCCAACCGTGATTGAGATTCAACCAAAAATCAGCATATCGTTGGTGATCATCCATCCTCCAATCAGAATGATTAATCAGACGATACCAATACCAAAAAATTGTATACTTAATCGGTTCAAATCCGATAATCCACTTGTTTAACCAAACTGGAAAGTTCACTTTTTAACTTGTTGTTCTTGTTGAACTGAGGTGTTGACATTACTCATATGAATAATTGATGTTGTAATTACAAGACCACAAATTGCGGCAAGCATTACATCTCCTAGTTTCATTTGTTTTCTCCTTTTTTGTTTTTATATAGTTGAAGTGAATTTATTTTTCACCTAACCAAAATCTACGAATGTTTGATTTGGTTGGATTATACATGTCATCCATTGGATAGATGTACATTTCATACCATCCCCAATTAAGTTCTTCAAAAAAAGCAAGATGATCTAGGTCATCATTATAATCGAATCGGAAGTGAATGGCAACCTCAATAGAACCAAATCCATCAAGGAATCTTTGTATGAGTTGCCTCATTTTAGAATCTCATCAGCATTCAAATACCCATAAAGTTCTTCATTTAACATGGTCATGATAAAACCCTCAAAATCAGTATTATTTGACTCATATACACAATGTCCACCATTGTTATCACTTTGAGAATAATTATCCAGATAATCAGCAAAGGTTAAAAAGATTGCCATTGCACGGGATTTATCGTGATCTGTGATTACCTTATGAGGATGAGCAATGATACGGGTAATGCAATCAAACAGTTCCTCTGGAGTGTAAGAGAATGCCTTTTCTTTAGTTGGAAGTTTGTAAGTCATCAGTAAGTCACCATCTTTTGAGGAGCAAGTTTCCAGGTCTTAGTATAGCACAACCATACCTCTTCTTTGTGAGACATTTCTGCCATCCAGTGACGACCTTCCTCATCAATCGCATCAAGATAATGAATCCGTGTCTTAGGATCAATCACACGGGAGATATGAACAAACTTGTGCTCAGTCATCATAAACTACCTCAAATTCTTCAAATTGATCAGCGGATACTTCGTGCTCTCCATCAACAAGATACCAATGCTTGCCGTCTTCACGAATACCCAAATACTTCATCTGGTCTTCACCAAAAACATTTTCTCTCATTGCTGCTTGAATCTTATAATGAATCAAGTCAGATTTGGATGGCATTTCAAGCATCATCCCATTCCTCATAACGAGTATTGATCTTACCACAGTTTCGGAAGATATTCAAGTGCCCTGTGGTGCCATCCTCCATATAGAATGCCATCCAAACGTGCTCACCTTCATCCATTACTTCATAGTGAAATGATTTGATATTGTCAAGTAAAAACTCATCAGGATTGATAAGTTCTTTGTGTTCTTTGAAGTAATCAGATTCTCTTTCATTCATGGTTGATACTTATTCAAAAGATACTGAACATAATCATCAGGAGCATCCCCTAAGTCTTTACCTTCGGGAACCACTTCTACATAATCACCGAACTTTGCAAGTTTTCTACCTGCAGCGTCGTTGTCACAAACAGCGACCACAGGGCGGTTCAACATTCGCAACCAGTTTTTATAATCCTTTGGAGGATTATTTGCAAGAGTTGCAAGTGCTGATTGTCCCAGATTGGTCATTCTGGCAGCATCAAATACACCTTCAGTCAGATAAACTACTCCATTTGACTGATAAAGACTCTCAACACCCCAAACGACGATTGTGGGTTGATTTTTGTTGCGGTAAGTGTAATACTTTCCCTCCAGTTTAGAGTTGAAGATTTTCTTATCTCCATTTGGATTGTATTGTTGATACCCCACAAGTTTCCCTGAGAGGTTCCAGCAATAGAATGTTGCTATTCCAAGTTCCTCATCCAGAACTGGTTGATGCAGTTCCAGGTTGAGGTTCCGTTGTCTCAAGTGTTCTTTGAGGTCCATAAGACTATTATAGGGTATCCAGGAGGCAATCCCAGATACTCTGTGTCAGTTTCCTAACTGTCACCTATAAGGATTCTCTAGTTTATCCATAATTGCTTGAAAGAACGCCAAACGGTCTTTCTTGTAATATACATCTACTTGATGATTTTGGCACAATTGTTTGATACCTTTGTCTCCCAAATTATAAGAACGACTATCAAATGTGGCAAACTCAATATGTGTGAGAAACTCATCTTTCATCACCTCAAAAAGAAGCACCAATTCTTCTTGAGTAAGTTCTACCTCACGCTCAGTAGCAGAATGACCAGTAAAGTTAATTTTCATAATCAAGAGAAGTTATAATGAACACGGGTATGAAATTCCTTGAAGCATTTAGCACTCTGGAGTTTCATCATCACAGGAGGAATGAAATAGGCACACTCACCAAAGAAATCTTCTTTACTGAGGAATTTGAGACCATAGAGATACCAAGTACCAAACTCTTCGTGGAATGCTCTTACAGCACGATATTGTTTAGAGTTGATGGGCACATATCTATTATCCTCAGTGTAATCATCAGCACGGGCATTTGCTTGAGTCATCATAATACAGGTAGTTTGACCTTCACCTGTGCCGTAGTATTCACCAATCATATAAACCCAAGATTCATCCACAGGGAATACATCACGACCATATGCTTTCTCGTATTCTTTCATACAAGCATCAGCAACTAACTGGTAGTTTTCTTTTTTCTTTGCTTCTAACTCTGTCCGTAATTCTACCTTTTCAGTTTTAGCAAGCTCTTTGAGAGCATCAGAATACTTACCAATAGCACCACAAGCAGTTTGAATTACTTTGATTCTTTCGTCTTCAGTCATACGTTCCTCTTTTTCAATCTCAGCAAGTTGTTTAAGAGCATCACCATTCTCAGTATAAAGTTTATCTACTGCTGCCCATGCTTTGTTTTCTGCTTCACGACGTTCTGCTTCTTCAAACATATAATCGGGATAATTTTCATTCATCATAAGTTCCCCTATACCATTCAAGGTCTCTTGGTCGGAAGTCAATTATATCACATTGAATCTCAAATCGTCCCCAGCGAAATGAAAATGCACATAAACGAAGAGGTCCAATACTGAAATAAAATGCTGGAAAGATTTCATCTCTACCGTAATCATCCCATTGAATACTAATATCTAAAAGGGCAAACTTCTTTGGAATTGTGAGTGCTTGAAAGAAGAACTCCCAACCATAATCATAATATTTTTCAAAGTCAAAGAGTTTCATTGTTCCCAAGCGTAAGATTTCAATAGTTCGTTGTCCTTTTCAAGTTGTTCTACTCGTTCCAGAAGTTCTTGAAGAACACCAATCAGAGCATCATAATCAATATGCTCAATATCTTCACCGTATTCTGGATCATTATAAACATAATGGTTTAGTTCTTTTTTAAGATTGCGGTCAGTCATCGTTCATTATAAAATACAAATCCAGTTGAAGTGTTTTCATCATAGTAGTAATACTCTTGAAATACTCCATTTTCAAAGTCTTCAATGGACTCAAGTTCATCACTACCAGTTGAATAATAGCAGTCTAACACAAAATCAGCATATTCGCCAACGTGACCACAAAATCTGTCACAAAACTTTTGAATGTTTTTATCTGGAAATAATTCATAGTAGACATCAAGAACTTCTTGACCATATTCTTCTAAGATCTTTTCAAGTGTCATTTGTGTATGATTTTGCGTTTAATGTACGATTAATGATAATTTGTTCAAAACATTGTCCCAAATCCAATTCAACACCTTCAAAGTAATCAATTCCATCAGGACCATCACACAACTTCCATTCATATGTGCAGTTTGTGGGATTATACAGAATTTCTACTTTCATCGTAGTTTTCTCTTAATATCATTAAGGCAATCATTGTATCCATCTACCGCACATTCAACATAAACATTTTGAGAACCAGCAGCAGATTGTTCTTTTGGTAACCAGTTTTCAATTCGGTCTAAAAGGTCATTAATAGAAGATTGTTCTGTAAAAACTTCATCCCACCACTCCGCAATCACATCGTAAAGTTTTTCTGGTGGTTTCACCTTTTGATACTTCTCACCACGGAAGTAAATGTAATCACCATCTTTGATAATTTGTTGAGGTTCAAGTTCAGTTTTCTTAGATTCCATAACCTTATTTACTGCTCGTTCAATTTTTTCTTCAAGTTCAGTCATTCCAGTTCTTTCTCCCGTTCAAGTTCATAAAACATAGCATTTAGAAACTGAATTGCGTGTTTTCCTACAAACCAAGCATCTTTATCTTCAAAGAACCTACTACCAATAGATCTCATATTATAACCCTCCTTGGTTTCATCAAAGATAGCAATTACATAACAATATTCACCACCAGCTTCATTAGTATACCAACGAATTAATTCATACTTTTTGTTAATAGTTCCCCAACGAAACTCAATATCACGGAACTTCATTCTTCATCCTCCCCAAATCCACCAATTCCAATATCTACGAAAGTAGAACCATCAACATCCTCAAAGAGTTGAAAATCAAAATCACCTTTATAAAAGTGATACTTGAAACCATCAGTAATCCTCACCTCTTGGTCAAGTGGAAACTCTTTGAGTTTTTCAATCCATTCAGCGACAGTCATTTCAGAGACTCCAGAACATCAATAAAGTGTTGAATACAATCCTTAGGAATGTGAATAGTTTGGCAAGTTGGTCCATTACCGTCCCCGACACGCACAGTTCCATACTCATCGGTTGAAAAATCAATACTCCAACCATCTTCATCGTTGATGATTTTGATTTGTTTGGTGATTTGGTAAGTCATTTTACACTCCAGTTCTTACAATACCAATCTTGAGTAGTAATCACATAATCTGAATTAGTAGTAATGCCTTCTCGCACAATCATTTTAGCATCTGGTTTTTCTTTTGGTTGATTTGGAATTGGAATTAATAGAGCACTTGAAAGAATACCAGAACACTTACCCATTTTGAAACCTTGATAGTCCCAGTTTTTGCAAGTCTTACACTTTTTCATTATTTGATAGTCACCGTTTGATTTTTGATTTGGCAGAGACGAGCAAGATTATCACCAGCAAGAGCAACTTGAAAGAAACTATAGTTGGTCTTACATTCTTGATTGAGTGCTTGTTGAGTTGCGATTACCCTACCAACACCAGTAAGAGGAACTCCCACAAACATAAGAGCAACTACAAAAATCATAAAGATGGGAAAAAGACCAAAAAGGTCAAAAGAAGAAGATTTGCGGTTCATCAGGTGTTTTTGTCTATGAGACTATCATACACCAAAAACCACCCCACCGCAAGGCAGAGTGGCCCAGTTCGTCAAGTGTCCTTCTGCTCCTCCTCCAGTTTAGAATACAAAGCACATTCATAACCAGACCGAAAAGCAGAGTTCAACCAATTTATCATAGCATCCTTTCGTTGCTTTAGGTCTTCTGTTTCCACATCACCTTGAAACCACTCTGACCTATAAGAATATCCACCATACAAGTCCTCATAAAACCACCGATTGAATTCAAGTTCTGCGGTTTCATCAAACTCAAAATCATTTGCTGGATGTTGTTTCATTGGTCACAGAAGTCCATCGGTGGATAATAGGTTCTGGTATCTCCAGTTTCAGAAGTCATCTTATCATTCATTTCAAACCAAGACAAGTTTAGTATATACCAAAAAGTTGCCCAATAGCCATCATACCAAGTCAAACCATCTCCTTCATCAGCATAATGTGCCCATTCAACTGTATCATCTGGTAGTGTCATCCAGTGCTTCCAGTAATCGAATATGAGTTTAGTTTGTTTCATAAGTTTTCCCATTCATAATCAAAAACAACTCTTTTATGAGTAGTATCCGTAACAGCAATCACTTTTCCAACACTATAAGGATTACTTTTACATTCATCATAATGTTTTCTTGCTACTGATTTGTCTATTGTACGACCACAGTAAGTTCCACTACCCATACCATCAACACTAGTTCCATCAAATAAAAGATACCAAGTATCACTCATAATATTCACTCTCTTCATATCCAATATAGTCAGTTTGAAGAAACTCAAAGAACTCCCATTGTTCATCGTGCGTCATAGTATAACACCATTCTTCAAAAATCTGACCAAACCAAAACCAACCAGAACGGATTTTCTCAAAGGCATTCATAGGACGATTGTATTTCATACTCTTATAAACTCCTGGTTGTGTCATAACCATATCAGCAAAACTACTACCATACAAAGTAGTCAACAAATGTCTATCATATTGTCTTTGGATTTCTTCTGCACCTTCTTTGAGGATTTCATCTCTGATGAGTTGTTCTAAATCAACCTTACCAAAGAGTTCTTCAAGTTCTTTTGCTGTGATCGGTTTATCAGTCATTTTCAATCTCCATTCTTTTCAAATGTTGTTCTAACCATAATTTACAAATCACTTCAGCATTAGAACTAAACCCTTGTCTAGGAAAAAACTCATCCCATTCATCACAATCATAGCATCCAATTCTACAATTCTCAACATCTATTGCTACGGAGTGTCTTTTAGTCATTTTTTATTTCACTTCCTCACGCATTTCGTTGATGATGTTGATTGCTTGTTCCAGATAAGCATTAGATTGATGTGCCCGACCTTTATCAATTAGTTGATAATCCATTTTACCTTCCATACTTGGAAAATCATATCCATTACTAATGGTTGCCCGTGTGTATTCCAGAGCATTCCAAAGTCGGTCAAGGTTCTCTTTGGTGATTGTGGTTTCAGTCATCATCTCCTTTGTGTGTATGAAGTTATTATAGAACAAAAAAGGTGTTTTTCATTCACTACAAGAACTAAAACTTTGAGCACACAAAACTGCAACAAAGAGGAACCATCCCCAACCCTCAATACCTTTAGAAGCAAGATAACCAGCACTCACTACACAGGCAACAGAAGTGAGATTAGAAACAAGTAGAAGAAAAGGATGGTTCATTTGAGGTGTCTTTGTGTATGAGAGTATTATACAGTGAATTTATTGGGAAGTTGTTCATCCAGTTCATAAGACCTTGCAAACCTACCCTGTTCCCAATACCAATAACTCACGGCACGAATAGCAGCATCTGTCTGTTTCTCTGGGGTAGTGTTGGATTTGATAGCAAGAAGAACTCTGTTTTGGAGGTCAGTCATCAGGTTCCTTTGTGTGTATGAGATTATTATAGAGCAAAAAGGGGTCTTGTGGGGCACCTATGTGACGGTTTAGAAAGTGTCCTCATTCATACCTAATCTTCTTTGGATTATTCTTTACTCCACATACAGGGCACTTTACACCATCACGCACCAGTTGTCTATCACATCCATTACACCAAAACCAACCGTATTTTGCCTGTTTAGATTTTTCACGGTTTCGTGGTTGGTATTCATCATCAGTCATTTCTGTGCCTCTCCGCAAACTCTTTCATACCTTTGAGTTGTTTCTGTCCTTCTGGTGATAAGAAATATTCTAACATATTCTCAGCAGTAGAAGCACCAGAGTTATCAATCCTCACATAATACTTTTTCTCTTTTTT
>JACCEA012062330.1_pt1 | contig 41732 bp, 37 predicted proteins | sample 7449851 | NCBI WGS metagenome assembly JACCEA01 (sample SAMN15323453, study PRJNA562643) | freshwater metagenome | isolation source: river surface water | place: USA:Blue River Watershed | collected 2017-08-18 | reverse complement strand
GAGCACTGGCAAAGCATATGATCTCCTACCCGTTCAAAAAATACGAAGGTTACTTAGCGATTATAGAAGACTTGCTGGCATCAACTTTCGGATTCCTGATGTTTACGCATCAGTTGGAGCAACTGTATTCAATAGCCACGGGTGAATCGGGTTTGGCTGCAACAAATTTCAGAAGAGCTTTTAATAAAAAAGTACCTGCTGCCCGAGAAAGTGTTAAATCTCTATATCTGGATGGAAAAATCTCCATTCACGATGTTTTGCTTGAAAGATCAGACAATGAGCATCATTTTGTGTGTTATCCCCAATATAAAAACGCTTTTCTTATTTATGGGCTGCTTTTAGAAAATAAATGATCCTGCAATTGTGCAAGATCATTTATTTAAACCTCTTTTATGGTAATAACAGAGATATTGGTCTATTTTTTATTCATAAAAATTAAATTATATTTTTCAGCAACTTGAAACTATTTAATTCTACCTATCTTGTATAATTCAATGTATCTAAATATTTCATCCTCTATATTTTGAGATTGGCTATTTGATTGGAAGTTCGGTATATATTTCAGATCAAAAAAGTCGTCATTCAAGACTTCACAACTAGTACCGCTATCCAGTGACTGATGAATTACTAAACGGTGTTCATTAAATAGGAAGCGATGTCGCGCGATTACCTCTCCGCTGATTTTATTATGTATCTCCACCTTATAGCTATCAAATTGTGAGTTATGGGTAATATCAAGAGTGATTTCAACATTTCTGATATTATCTAACTGTAGTATTCCCATTTTATCGAACCATTCAATTGATTGTGCCCTCTCACCACAAAGTATTTTCATATTTAGTGACTTCCATTCGGAAGATGTTTTAAATCTATATTTCATTTTTATTTACTTTTTATAATTATATATGTGTTTAAATAGTTTATATTTACATGTCCATCACAGATTTATTCCTAATCGTTTCTCCCATATTTGTTTGATGCTTTCCCCAATTCCTATAAATTCATCTGATGTAAAAGTGTCAGTCTTAGCGTTATTGCACCAATAGCAAGATAATACAAGATTTTCTATTTTATCATAAGGCAAACTAGATAACTTTCTATCAATCTCAAGGGATTTGCCACGTAAAGGATATCTTTTGTTTACATGTTCAGGTAATTCTCTCAAGATTTGTAAAGATGATTCAGGCAATTTACAATAATGACATTTTTTGGGAGTTCGTTGCCACCATAAATAAAAATCATATAACAATTGATTGCTCAAATCACATATTCTTTCATCATATTTCAACACTTGCTTGAGTTTAGTACTTAGGAAGCTTTTATAATCTTGAATGTTTTTATAATCATCTGATTTATACCAATTGTGGATTTCAAATTTCTGACTCGGAAATTTATGTTTGATTTCAGATAATTTCTGTTTGTAAAATATTTTTTGTTTGAAAAATTCTTCTCGAGTAAGCATTTCAATTGGTTAAGAAAGTTAATTAATATTTATGGGCGATTAAAAAGATGAAGATAAAAAGAGAACACATAACAATAGAATATCTACCTCTCTCAAGAACTGAATTACTTTTGACGAATCGATTCTTAAATCTTACTTTAATTGTTACCATATAATGTAAAAGATGGACCTACTAAAATACTTTTGTTTAATTGCAAATTAACAAAATGTCTGCTTTGTAGATGAATAAAATTTGACTATAGTGGCAATTAATTCACCCTCGGATGATTCCTAATCCCATGTTTCAGGTTCTCAAACTCATTGCATCGGGCGGGTACAAAAAAATCAAAGCCATTGGCCAGTTTGCGTTGCTGTATCACATCTTCAAGGGTCATATTGTTGCTGTAGGCGAGCGAGCGTGCAACGGTACGTCCAGTGGCGTTTTTCTTGTTCCAATCCTTTCTGAACTTGATGGCCTCATATTCATCGCATAGGGTCAGGTGCATGTACAGCTCTTCTATCTGCTCTCTGTAAATAAGGTAGCCGTTGGATGATCTGCAGATGGAGTCAAGAAGTGGGTCGGGCGGAAAAACAGGCCGCGCCTTCAGCGCTGCAAGTAATTCCTCAGCATCCATCAAACCATAAAGACTCACCAATAGCAGTAACAGATCTTCATTTTCATTATCTATTCTATCGTATATGTGCTCAAAGGGAAGGCTATATTCGGGATCTGTAGAAATGTCATCGTAAGATGGGCGATAATGTACATATCTGGCTATGTCGCCATTAAGATACACGAACGTCTGAAAAGGATAGTCAAGATCTACCAGGTGCATACAGTCTTTCATACAAAACATAAGACCTAGCAAAAAGCCACAAGTCTCCGATAGTTCTTGCGTTATCTCTGTGAAGTAGTAGTTTTTCCCAAATACCCCCGGGTCAATTTTTACTTTATTCATCTTGTAGCTATTTTAATACTTGTGAAGGCAAACCTGCACCTGTCATTGATGCAGGCTTGCCTGGGGTTTGTGCCACCCATTATTCCGATACGGAAGAATAGGCCTTGATGTTGATGCCCGCATATTGAGATATCAGCTTGAGTCGGGCATATTGCCACGATGTGTCTGATACGATCTCTGTAAGCATCCTTCCGTTCGATTGTGGTGTTGTGAAAGTCACCTTCCACTTTTTCATGTTACTCATATGTATGTATTTGTTGGTTACTACTTTTTAAAACCTATAGCACTCTTAGATCCATTATTTACTGCATTATCGAAGGAAGCTGAGTGGTAATAGATGTCTGCAAGCGTAGTGGGGCGATCGATCTTAACCGGTTCTATTCCCAGTTCAGCTGCCAATACCCGGGCTTTATCAATTGTAAGCGGCTTGAATTCGTAGAGCATCTTGCATCTACCCCTGCGCAAAACTGCCTTGTCAATGTTCAATATCGATGTATTGAAGGTTGCGATGACCTGTATGTTGAGGCTTCGCAGGAGACCGTCGGTAATACCCAGCAAAAGCGATATGCCTGAAGAGGATATACCTGAATCTCTGGCGCCCAATAGCTGCTCGGCATCTTCTATCACAATAATGCTGTTGGGGTATTGTACCAGAATGCCTATGAGATTGGGGTCGTCGAGCGAATTAGCGATCTTGGGGCTCAGCATGATCACGGTTTTGTTTGCCTTGCATACAATATGCTCTATGTAGCTGCTTTTGCCTGTGCCGGGTTCGCCGTAAAACAAAAGTAACCCTGCCTGGTTCTCCTTCAGTGTACCCACAATAGAAGCATGTGGCAGATCGTCGTTGTAGTGTGTCTCCACATTCAGGTCGAAGGGGTTCAGGTCCACACACGCAAGATCCAGACCCGATCCGGAATTGATGAGCAAATAAATGGTATTGTCGACTACTTTTTTAAAAGGCTGTGCCAACTCGTATAGAGTGCTCAGCATTTCTCTTGCAGATTTTTCGCCGCTCTTCCCTGGTTTAAAATAAATAATGGCATCGCTGTTATCAAAAGACACCAGCATATCGTTTTCTAAGAGGAATATCAAGTCTGCCGATCTCAGCCTTTTATTTAATGTACCCTCTTTATAGCCATGTTTTTCCGATCTCCAGCAATATTTTATCTCTTTATTGAATTTCTCTATGAATGCAGCACCTATTTTCTCGGAATCGACATGGTGAACCAGCTGCAACTGATTGGAGATGCACTTAAAGAGTTCATGAAATATGACTACCGGATGGTAATAGGACGTGTATCTGAATAAGACGTTCTGCGGCAACAATTTCATGTCGTCAGCATTCTCTTCAAACGCTTCTATGACGTCCATTAAGTCATGTTCTGATACTTCCCTTATGTCAAAGGATAATTTAGGCATAATAATTAAATTTTAGGCCTGCAAAGCTGTTTGCTGAAATTGTAACCTATTTACATTCCTAAAAAAAATAGAAAGAAGTTTCTTTTGTAAATAGGGTACAATCGAATGTGTAATCTTTACCCTTCAAAACAAAGCCGGTAAAATGGACCACAGAAAGGAATTCTTTGCACTCTTCAGAGAGATAGATGTAAAAACCCAAACCAAAGAAGACTACACACCCACACTATCCGAGCAATATGAGCATGTGAAAAGCGATAATTTTGAGGAATACTCGCGTGTTGCATGCCTCCAGTACGAGTTCATAAAGGAAAACCCAAATCTATCTGCATTTTACATTGTCGACTGGCGGGTAGAATTCAGCAAACTGGAGACCTATATTTTGAATAGTGTGCCTGAGCTGAGCCGGAACGAAAGTGTAAAACGTTTCGTGCGCTATTATGATGGATCGGGAACTGAATTGTACAAGAGACTCGACCTGCCCGACTATCACGATTGATATAGCTTCTTTATAGCATCTGCCTCCTCAGAAATGACCTGCCTTAGGGATTCAGGCTCCAGCACTGTTACCCGGCTACCATATCCCATTATCAGGTTCTTTAGTTCGTAATTGTTTGCCGGGTCATAAACTGTTATTTCAATAGCGATGTCGTTAGCTGAATTGGCTAAAACAATTTGCGTATCATGTATCGGTCTTGCCAGTATATATGGTTTTATCTCTACAGAAAATTTCAATATTACTCTCTCAGGTGCAGCATCCAATCTGTGGTATACGCCTACGCTATGCTTGAAATACTCATTCGCATCAAATCCGGGGTCTTTTACAAAGGTGTCTTTCGAGCGCGTAAGGTTCTTTATTCTGTCAAGAGCGTATACCTTGGTCAATTTACTTTTATGCTCATAGCCTACTACGTACCAAAGTCCTTTTGATTCTTTTAGTAGATATGGACTTATGATTTTCTTTTCAGGATTATTCTTGAACGGATGGTAGTCTATGTCCAGAACCTTTCGTTCTTGTATGGCCATGTAGAAGTCGAACAACCAATTGTACCCGATCTTAAGGCTTGAACCTTCAATCTGTATACAATTGTAAGAAGCGTTTTCGTAATCGTAGTGTACCTCTCCCTTATTGATAACCTCGTTCAGCTTGTGCATTTCGTCCATTATCACAGAATAGCCATATACATTCACGGCGGCAGCAGCAAAATCAATTATCCACTTGTCTTTCTGTGTAAATGGTGAAGAGAAACTGTACGAAGGGTCTTCGTACTTATACCCCCATATCTTCTTCTTTCCCTCCAGGCCAAGATATACAGGAATAATAGGAGCGTTGTACCTCAATTTCATCTCTGAGATATCTTTGTTAAAAGTTGACGCACTGATCTTTGCACAAAGCCGTTCCGATATTTTCTGCATCAGGTAATCTTTAGTTGGGTTCTGATGCATATTGTTTCTAAGGCACCTGTCAATCTCAATATACCTTGCTAAAGCATTCTTATTTAACGGCATAGATTTCTTTCTTTGTAAATAGACTACAATTTTGCTGATTAGCTTTGCAGGATGAGAGAGATTAATTCAAAATTAAACATTGAGCTCGATAAATTAAATCAAAGGCAGAAGCAAGCTGTAACCAATATCGACGGTCCTCTGTTAACTCTGGCTGGGCCCGGTACCGGCAAAACACAGTGCATTGCACTTCGCATAGCATATATTTTAAACATGACAGACATGGATGCTACCAACATTCTTTGTCTTACTTTCTCAAATGCCGGCGTAAAGGCGATGAAGGACCGCCTGATTAAACTCATAGGTGGTGAAGCCGAGAAGATAACGGTAGCCACTTATCACTCTTTTGCAAATACTATAGTTCAATCCCCAAGAGGAGAGGGTGAAGGAAAGAGTCAAAGTAAAGTTCTGACCAAGCTACAAAGTTATATGATCCTGGAGCAATTGCTTGGAGATCAAGATGTGGCAGGTGATTACTTCGAACTGAAGCCTCCGTCGTCTGTCACCCTTAAAGCATTTGCCGACTTGTTTAGTCTATTGAAGAAAGATGGTATCAGCTCGGATGATATCAAGAAGTATAGTGATAGGTGCTTGAATGACCTGCTGCCTAACGACCCCGCATACAACCTGAAAAGAAAACCAGAATTGAATGCTGAAGGTAGAACGCTTAGGGATAAGATTATAAAATTCTCAAAGGACATACCCAATTTATATACCGAATATACAAATGTCCTGTCGAAAAAAGGACTGTACCAATATGAGGATATGCTTGAGGATGCAATATCTATTCTTCAAGATGACGAATCAAAACTGCTGGACCTGCAGGAGCGCTATCAGTACATTCTGGTAGACGAATTTCAGGATACAAATGCAAGACAACTGCAAATGCTGGAGCTACTCATTCAGAACGTAGAAAAACCAAACCTTTTTGTGGTTGGCGATGATGACCAGACGATCTACAAATTTCAAGGGGCTTCGCAACAGAACTTTATTCGCCTTTCCCAGTTATTGCCTGACCTTCATACCATAGTGCTGGACACTAATTACCGTAGTACCGGGCAGCTTTTAGAGCACTCGTTCGAGATAATTAGGCATAACACACAGCGACACGAACTGAAAACAGAAGCGCTGATACCGGGCAGAGATCTGACAGTGACTAACTCCGGATGTGTGCTCACTTCATATGTGGATGCAGACCAGGAGGCATATTCAGTAGCGAAGAAGATAGCTGAAATGACGCAAGAAAAGGAACATGTGGGGCAGATAGCAGTTCTTGCAAGAAGAAACAGCGAGCTCGACAATATTAAGCGATGGCTGTTATATCTTAATATTCCGTTCCAACATAACCAAACTAAAGAGAATCTACTGGGAGATAAAATTGGGAAAAGGATCTACCACCTTACCATGTTTATTAAGTATGCAGAGGTAGATAAAGATCTATCAGACCAGTACTTTGTCAATTACCTGATGGAACTGGGACATGTTGAGCCCCTTTTAATGTCTTACTTAAAGTACAAGGAATTAAAACCCCAAGGCCAGTACTTCTATAGTTGGTTGTATGCAACACAAGAAGAAATAATCTCTAAATACAATTTGCAGGTACTGATCGATAAGATTGATCAGCTTCTTGTCAAAAAGATGCTTCAAATTGATGATGAAGTGAAGCAGTTGATTGAAGATGCTGTTGGTTTGTCTGTTCACAATGAGCGTTCAGGTAACATTATGGAAGGCTGGACGGAATTTCTGAGTGAATTTCTGGTAACTGACAAACAAAAAACAATAGTGTCACTTGCTGAAAATCTATTTTATCATGACCAACTTGACATCGCTATCGATTTCATTTCACCGAATACCACCAATACCCAGGTCATTCTTTCAACGATCCACAGCTCCAAAGGGTTGGAATATGAAAATGTATTTGTGATAGGATGCGAGAACACAAACTGGGAAGATGTGAGAAAGAAATCGACGGTAAAGGTTCCTAAGCTCCTCAACCAGTTTATAAAACAAGACGATGATGATATTGAAGATCTCAGGCACGTGATCTATGTAGCAACAACTCGTGCAAAACATAGGCTCTTTTTAAGTTTCGCCACATATAGCCCGGGCGGAAAAGAGAGAATATTATCTCAGATACTTTCTCCATTAATGTCGACTGAAGCGGCGTTTGAGCACGCGGGTATTGTTGATGTTCCTTCTTCTCGCGGAAACAAAAGGAATTTTAGTTTTACCAGGGAAATAGCAACATTAGTCAACAATAAATTATCTCAGTTTTCTATATCGCCATCAAGTACCCATGGGTGGGCGGATTGCCAGAATAAATTTTTCTTCAGAAACATTTGTGGTTTTCCTGACTTAAACTACGAGGTATTCACTTTTGGTACCGCAGTGCACAAAGTATTGGAAGTTATTGCCGGAGATAGAAACGTACAAGGTTCTCCGGGAAGCATTCCTGAGCTGGTTGAATCAGTATTTGCCGACTTTCAGAATAAATTCCATTCATTGCATTTCAGAAGGTATAAGGCATATGCAGTTCATATGCTACCGGAGTATCTGAAGAACTTTCCTATTGCTGGAAATTTTCAGCGAGAAAAAGAACTCGCTATTACGCTTCAGAATGGTGTTAGGATAAAGGGTGTACTGGACAGATATTCAATACACAATGATGTTATAAAGATAGTGGACTACAAGACAGGTGCTAATGAAAAGCCTATAACAGAATTTAAAAACGACACAGATCCCGGCAGTGGACTTTGGCGGCAAGCGGCTATATACTATATGCTTGCAAGTCATCAATTCACAGAAGTGAAAGAAATCGGTATAAACTTCCACTACGTAGAGATACCGAAAGAAAAGACCTTCAACAACATTGTGGGGACAGACTTTGAAAACTGGCTGGAGGAAATGTGGCACCAGATACAAGCACTTTCTTTTGAACGAACCTGCGCAGATGAGCATTGTGTTTACTGTAGGTCTGCCGCACAATTTGCCAGTTGATCAACTGATTTATAGTTACTGACCTCCCTCCAACACACAAAAAACTGGACGACTGTAAATTAGAGAAATCGGGACATTATTACTATTTGGGATTAAGAAAAACAAAAAGTAGATTAGTGGATTTAATTTTATGGCAATAATTGAATTTAAAAAAGGGTCAATTTTTAACCAGTGTATAGGGACTTATGATGTTTGCATTTTTTATGGTCATCATGGAATGTCATTTGGGTTAGGCTATAGTTTAATCAGTAATGAGTTCCCCGTCCTAAAATCGTATCCCAAGCCATTTGAAACTGGTGTGATTCAATTAGATAATTCTAGATTTCTTTGCTGTGTGCATAGGGATCAGATGACTGATAAAGAAATAGAAATAGATATCATAAAATGGTTAGATTTTACTAATGATAAAGGACTTAATACAATTGCATTGACAGGAACAAGAGATAGTGAAAAATATATAAAAATTAATGAAGAAAATAATAAGGAGCATTCTGAACAAACTATTAATGCATTAATCGATAATGACAATCAAAGGGTAAAATTTATTGTAGAGGTTATTAGTAAATGGTTAAAAAGCAACAAATCAGTGATAACTAAAGTTCTTTTGATAGCGAAGAGTGACAATTACACCAGAAACTTTAAAGAGAGTATAAATGTGTGATATTAATTACACAATACCGAAAGCAAATAAATTTTGAATAGAACCCAAGGTGCCATAAAATTGCCATGCGTTATAGATAGAAATTTATTATTTCAAATAGACCTTAATAAAACATTATTGCAGATAATATGCTATTAAATAGACTTTACGTTCACATATATAATGACCTTGTATGATTGAGGAATAATGGCGCAGCAATTAGATATTATATTTAGAGAACGGATGTAAATGACACTTTAAAAATTACTCCCGGCTTACATTCTATGCCTCATTAACTTTTGGTCAAAAAGATCTTTTTCAAATTAGAGATTTTGAGGTAGAAAGTCAATTTGCCATTACCCTTCCTAGCGGTGTCAGAATAAAAGGTGTAATAGACAGATATGCATTACACAATGATGTTATCAAGATAGTTGACTACAAGTCAGGTGCTAATGAAAAGTCTATAACAGAGTTTATAAACGACACTGATCCTGGCAGTGGACTTTGGCTACAAGCAGCGATGTATTATTTGCTGGCAACACGTCAGTTTCCCGATGTGAAACATATTGGTATCAACTTCCAATATGTAGAGATACCGAAAGAAAAGACCTTCAACAACATTGTGGGGACAGACTTTGAAAACTGGCTGGAGGAAATGCGGCACCAGATACAAGCACTGTCTTTTGAACGCACCTGTGCTGATGAACATTGTGTTTACTTTAGATCTGCGGCACAATTTGCAGGTTGATCAGTTTCGAAAAATGTTCACGTGCTAAAAAGATTACAAATAAGTTAGCACGTGAACTTCTTGCTTATTGGTATATAATCGGATCGTATTGCACCCATTGGGCAGCATCATACAGGTACATCTCTGTTGCAGAGGGATCAAGGAATAGTTTATAATCGAATTTTGGGTGCCCCGGTACTATATATCCTGGGTAGTACCATTCAATGTTGTTTACTTTGCAAAATCTATAAGTAAGTATCATCAGGCACTTCCCGAGACTATATTTGCAATACTCCGGATGATAAATGTTTTTTATACCTGCTACACTATTCTTGCCTACATCAAATAACCCTGCAGCTATCAACTTTCTGCCATGTCGTATCTTTATTATGTACGTATGATAAACAGTCCTTTCTGGGTCGTTAGTTGAAGCTTCCAAATTTGGATGCATATCTAACCCGCAGTGCTGATAGTATTTCAAGTAGAGCGATTTTATTTGCGAGTCAATTTTGTAAGGTTTTATTTCTACATCAAAATCGCCATTGATGCGCTCAATTTTCTTAGCCTTCTTACCAAGCGTTATATGGGGAACTGAGTATCGCAACCAATAGACGGGGACCTTCTTATTGCCTTTCAAAAAGTGGTCGCATGTATGCATCAATGCCCCCATTCTGAACCACCCCCTCTCAAGATACTCGTCAAGTAAATCTCCTTTGAAATGATCTTCAAATTCCAGATCATAGTCACCTAGCGTAAATTCTTCTTTTACCATGTTTTTTTGTTCTGTAAGCAAATTAGTGTTTAAGGACTGCCATCAACTCGTCTTTTGTGAATGGCAGCCCTCTATTTTCAATTTAGTACTAGTCAAAACACTTTACTTTTCGGAAAATGCATTTCTCATTTTCCACTATTGCCGAGTTCAGAGAACTTAGCCGTCATTGTAGGGTTCCCCTCTGTAAGTTTTTTAACAGTGAGTTTTTCAGCCTTTTCATTTGCAAGGCGAAGGTTGTTTTCAGAACTAACAAGGTTGTCTTTTACAGATTGAAGATGGCTTATTGTTTTGTCTATTTCATCAATAGCAGCTTTAAACTTCCGACTGGCCAAGTCATAATTCTTCGCAAAACCGTCTTTGAATGTATTTAGCTTGTCTTCAAAATTTGATATATCGATGTTCTGATTTCTAACTTCGGCAAGCTCAGCTTTGTATTTCAATGAATTCATAGCTGCATTGCGCAACAATGTGATGATTGGGATGAAAAACTGAGGACGAATTACATACATTTTCGTGTATTTGTAAGAAACATCTACTATGCCAGTATTGTATAACTCATTGTCCGTTTCAAGCAACGATACCAGAACAGCATATTCGCATTTCTTCTCATTTCTATCCTCATCCAGCTTCTTGAAGAAGTCCTCATTTTTCTTCTTTGTAGCCGTATCATCGGCTTCATTTTTCATCTCAAACATAATTGATATTATCTCATTTCCGGCTGCATCTTTTTCACGGAAAATATAGTCACCTTTTGTGCCCTTGCTTGAGTCGTTATCCTTCTCAAAATAAGCATTCTGGAAGGCTGTAGCACGTAGTCTGTTGAACTCCACTTCACAATGCTGCTCCAGAGTCTCGCCCAACATCTTTGTTGAAAGCTTTGCTTTCATGTCTTTATACCTTTCAATCAACTCATCTTTCGATTTCAGCTCATCTTCCCAACGTTTCTGTTCAATAGCAAATTTATCTTTCATAGATGACTCCTTAAGCTGCATCTCAAGCTCTTTACCCTGAATTTGAGAAGCTAGATTATCTCGTTCTCTTTCAACTTTGTTAACAGCCTCGTTTATTGCAAGAGCTTTCTCTGATTCAATTGCAGTTAGCCTAGACCTAAGATCAGACAGTTCTGCATCTTTTTGTGAAGCAAGTCTTGCCAATGCTAGTTCTTTCTCATTTCTGAGCGTGGTTATCTCATTATCCTTGCTGCTGATGTCAGTTATCATACTTGCTTTGATGCGTTCTACGGCCAGCTCGATCGCCGTTTCTTTTTCCGACTTCAGACGCGCCTCTTGCTTCACAAGCTCTTCTTCAAATTCATGATTACGAACCTGTTTTACAATGTCAGCGAAGCCTGCTTCGTCTATTTTGAACGCCTTTTTACAGTTAGGGCAAATGATTTCGTTCATGTTATGTTGATTTTATTGTTTAAAATTAATTGGTGGTAGAATGAACTTAATAATAGGTTGAAAGTGGGGGGGGGTAAGCCCTTTATTGCATATACGATTGTACGTCTGTATAATCTGCAAAATGTCATCTATTCATCGACCGAAATTGACAAGTCTATTCCGAGATAAAACGTATCTGACACAGGTCCACAGGCCATTCCGCGCTGCGTGATTGCAAAACACACCACCTCATCACTAATATGCTTTTGAAGAAATTGCCATTTAACTTCAAATTCCTTAGGCTCTTTGCGCCTGTTTTTGGAGCAGTAATTCTCAAAATCTTTACTTAGCTCGTCAGTAGCAAATGTGAAACTCTCCGGACAAGATTGCAGCAAAGCAAATACAGTTGCATCAGAAGGGGTAAATTCATACTCACTCATAATTTGCGCACCGGTTACAGGGCAAAAGAAATTATAGCTATTTGACGAAATTTGTACGATCTGCATATGGTGTTATTTGTAGCGTTATGTTGTTAGAATTAGATCATGTCCACGTCTTTGTTTGAGACCAGATCAAACAGTCTAGGAGTTATTGAGAGATACATTGCATCGTCGATGATGTCCGGCTTATGAGCTTTCATCAACTTTTGTACGACCGGAATACAACTATCCTGCATTAGCCTATTTAAGTATATTACATAGAGACTTTTAGGCATGTCAGCGAAAATGGAATATAGTTCAACCTTTTGCACGCCATTGCGTAGGAAAATATGCATCAGGGTGACAAACACCAGTTTGTCTAATGCGTCAGCACCTGCGACATTCAGGAACCGGATCGCCTTTTCGTTTTTAAATTTTGAAAGTACCAGCTCTACTGACTTCGATCTCTTCTGTCTACCCATAATCTCATCGCTCAACTTCATAATAACCGGCAGTTTGTCAAACAGCCTGAATAGATAGCTAGATTCACTCTCCTCATCCTTGTCCCTGAATTGGAAAGACATTTCTTTACCAATGCTTTCGTCTTCGTTGATCTTGTAGTTTGATACCGCGATCTTACCCTTAATTAACTGAGTAACAATTCTGAGGAATTTCTTTTCGCTGTCATCTTCCTCAAACAACCCTACAAATTGCGGCAAGTTGTATGTGTGGGTAATAATGGCGGCACGGGCAGCGTCCTGCGCCTTATCGGTTTGCAAATCCGTTTGTTGCACTAATACTTCGCTCATATATGTGTTGTGTTATTTTACATATGTTTAAGTGCCGTCTTACTTCGTTCGACATGCAGGTACAATATTTTGCTATAAAGTGGATGCAGAATTACGGCATAGATGATCAGTTCAAAAGTACATTTGGCGGTTGAAATTTTATTTCAAATAGCATATTTTACCTTATTTTCTCAATTTGAAATAAAACTTCAAAACACTATTGCAACATTGCGCATCCTTCAAGGAACCCCAAAAATTATTTACTTAATCATATTAACATGCCTAAAAAGTCAATACTTCCATTTTCTTACTACACCGGTCTCGAGGAAGCACTACCCGTCGATATAGCGAGTCAAATCCCCGATACTTATGCATATCTATGGGTAAAAGCATCTCAATGTCATGGACTGGGTTTTGAATTATTCAGGAAAAGGGATGCACTGAAATATCCGCTGAAGGAATGGGAGTCGGAGGTCCTTATGACGGGGGTAGAGCAAATAGTATATCAACTCGGAGGAATTACGCCTGAGCGATATATTTCTCAACCAAGAATGGAAGATGTTGAGCATTTAATGATGACTTTCCATTTCAAGGTTGGCAAAATAGAAAAAATAATTAATAAGCAAGGGGAAGCGGTTTACGAAGTTGTCTGTCGCCACATTGTGCTGGCACAAGGAGAAAGGTCACCTTACATTTTCAATCTTTACTTCAGATTAACACAGATCTGAGAACTATTGTTTTAACCATAAATAAAGTAAAAATGGCAGTGAAAAAGGTATACAAGAAGGAAGCAATACCCGCTAAAAACACAACGAAAAAGAAGTCTACAGAGACAAAAAAAGTAAGTTTAGAAAAATCAAAGATCACAGCGCAAAGGAAGACACCGACAAAAACAACCCTAAAAAAAGAAGTAGTTGTTGTAATAAACTCAAAAAAAGCCATCTCGGTAAAGGCTGCTGGTACACCGAAGAAAACTGTTTCTTTAAAAACAAAGTTTGTACCTGCAGTAAAGTCAGATAAGAAGAGTGTAAAACTGGCAGAACAGTTTACAGGCAAAGGAAAAAGGACCCTCTCGGCCAAGCCTGAACCTGTGAAGAAGTCATCAACAGCAAACAAGCCTGTAAAGAAGGTTGCCGCAAAAAAAGCTGCTGTTGCGATAAAAACTACACCTGCTAAGAAGATAATAACACTGCCGCCAATGAGGACAAAGAAGAAAGATGTTTCTACAGATCGGCGGGAACACATTCCGGTTATTACCGAAAGATCAGTGCTTGACAAAGCAGCCTCTGTTTCTTTGAGATACAGTAATGCAGAACTTGCAGAATTTAAAGACCTGATTCTACGTCGCATGGAAACTGCGCAACATGACCTTAGTTATTTGCAAGGGATGATAATAAGCAAAGACGGAAAAGAGACGCAGGGTACAAGATCCGGAAACGCATACGATGGCGATGACCCTAATGAGGTAGAGCATATTTCTCAGCTGATAGAGCGGCAAATAAAATTCATAAACAATCTGCGCAATGCTCTTGTGCGCATAGAGAACAAGACCTATGGCATATGCCGAATAACAGGTAAACTGATAGAGAAAGCACGACTTATGGCAGTTCCTCATGCTACCCTATCTATGGAAGCTAAATCTACAAAATAGAGCGCTACTGTATTAAATATATTTTTTCAGGCCGAACTGCAGGGCTGGCAAGGTTGCAGAATGTAGCGGGTGTTACTGATATAGTTTCACTATCGATTCCGCAACCTTTTTTATTTCGTCTTTCACCTCCTGGGGGGAAAGCACCGTTACATTATCACCATAACTCAAAATAAGGTTCCTTAACTCTATTGTGTTATACACCTCAATGCTCACTGTAAGGCTATCAGGCAGGGATTCTAAAACTTTCATGGAATTGTGTATCCTGTTCTCCATTATCAATGGTGCGAGATATTTGTTGAATTTTAGTGTCACGAGAACAGGATCTGAGTTATTGGACTGGTAAACCCCTAATGAGTACCGGAAATAATCTGCTCTGTTGAAATCTGGATATTCTACAAACTCGTCGTCCGAATCTTCTATAGCCTGTATTCTACTCAATTTAAAGACAATAGTGCTGCCCTTGTCGTGTGCATATGCAACTACGTACCAACTGTTTCGGTATTCTTTTAGCAAATATGGAGAAATGACTCTCTTTTTTGAGTTTGAATGGTATGATTGGTATGTTATAGTAAGACATTTGTCTTCGTGAATTGCACGGAGTAATTTGTCTAACCATTGTTGGCCGGAATTCTCACATGTCTCCCCGATCATAATGTACATTGTAAGATCGTTAGACTCCCAGCTACGTATCATTGAACCCACCATAAGGCGATTTACAGTATCATTAAATTTCTCAAAAAATGATGATCCTTTGTACATCGAAAATGCCTGGCATGCCATTTCTAACACGCTTTTTTCTTCTCTCGAAAGCGGAATGTTATCAATGGAGTCTCCCCTATCTTTATAAAAGTACTTTCCGTCTACATTAAGAATTACCACCGGGTAGGACGCCTGTATGTTCTTCAGATCGTAATAGATCATACGTTCGCTAACTGGCTTCATAAAATCCGCCTCCAGCTGGGTATTTACCATATCTGCAATCTCCTTTAACGTGTACCGCTTATAGCTTGATAAAAGACCGTTTATTATTCTATATCTGCGGAATGTGTTTTTGTTTACAGGCATATAAAAGCACTTACGCGACAAATAAAATATAAAAACACCATATCACAAATTATGTTGAAATAAAATTTCAACTTCTAATATCATATTTGCTATCTGTTTCCGTTTTACCAACTTTTACTAATGCTATCAGTATAAATCAATCTAAATAATACAATATATGCTTGATACAATTGAAAAAATTATTCACATTGGTTTTTCCGTAGGTGCCCTTATTGTAGCATTATACATAGCGTTAGTATTGATCACAGTAATATCGGGGGTAATTTGGGTATTCACTTCTATTCTAACAAAGCTGAAACTGATAGAAAAACCATATGGAGGCACTATATTTGAGTGGTGTGGCTCCGCTCTGCTGTTAATTTACGTTCTAAATAAGATTCAAAAACGACTTTAGAGTAAATTATTAATATCCATCTTCACGAGTTTTATTATTTCTAGATACTTTGTAAAAAAAACAATTCAAAAATGAACATTACCTCATTAGTGAGAAAATATGGATACAAACCTGAATTAGGAACAGATCTTGATAAATATGAAACAAAATTGCATGAATATCTAGGTAGAGAAAAATACACATTATTTTGGGATTTACGCCATAGTGAAAATTACAGTGAGGACATAATATTCAGATTCATAGCTGAAGACCCAAAGCTGTTAAAATTAATTTTCAGTTCTCAGATTCATATAAGTATATCCCTGGCAGAGTATATATTTAAAGTAGCGCATTCAAAATTGTCAGGTAGCAAGTCTGTTCTAGAATTGGGAGGAGCTGACGGTTGGGCATTAGATTTTCTGCAAAAAAGATATTTGCACTTATCTCGACTGGTCAATGTGGAATCACATACAGTATGGCAAATACAAAATGAAAAAATAAGTCAAATCCAAAGCACATACTGTGGATTCAATAGTTCAGAAAAATTTGATTTAATATTTTCAATTTTAGGGTCCCCACTTAGTAATTCTGAGGAATTATTGAATTGTATTTCAAGAAATTTAGAACCAGATGGAGTTGCGTTAATCGCAACACGGTTAGCTTCAGAAAATGATTTTTTAGAAATGTTAGATAACATCCATGGTTCAAATTTATCTATCGAACCTTCATCATCTTCAAGAATTACATGTGGCAAAGAACGCATTACGGTATTCAGTCTATCAAATGAGAAATCAGTAATTACTGAAAATGAGAAATTGAGTTATGTCAGAGAAATATTCCACCTGTATGAAGAAGTAAAAAGAATATTTGGTATCGAAGCAAGGGTGATATATGATTTAATAAAAGACAGTGAATTAATTGAAAAATATAAAAAGGAATTCGATGATGGTTGGATGCAATTTGAACTAATAAAGAAAAATGGAATTTTTTACTTGTATACAACGAATTATATGAACTCTAAAATTATTCAATTCCCCTATTACTCGTCTTTTGATTTTGATTTTGAAATTGAATCCTGCAGAAGAAATGATTTCTGGAAAAACTCCTTGTAATTTAGTGGTTTGAAGAATTCTATATTACTACGACTCATTAGCAACACAACAATTTCATATTTATGATTGAGAATGTTTCCGCAAATTTTTCTGTGTCTTACGTGGCCCAAACTGAAAGAAAACATCTTTTTATTGGCATCAGAGATTTGCTTTTTCATTTTGTTGTTTGTGAAAACCTGACTAATTATTATCCGTCGAGTAATTACGCAACTAACCAATATCATATTCACAGATTAGAATTCGCAGAGGCATTTCTTTATTTTGAAGAGTGCTATGGTAAAAGGAATGATTCAGACGTCCCGAAGTCATTTGTATTTTCGAATGGAATTTCAATAATATCGGATAAAGAATCCGTTTGGGGCGGATTTACTTTAGAGATAAACAAAAGAAAATTTACCATTGACTTTGAGAAAATTCCCAGCTTAAAATCAGCGCTAGAGCAAGATATTGCTGCTATCAGATATATAAATACTCAAGAAAACGAAGTTGATGGAATAGATACTATCCTATTGCTTTTAAAGAAGCCAACAAAAAAGGATATGGCTTTGATTTCATCAAACTTAATGAAGGTAGACAAGAAGATTCTTGAATTTGAAAAAGGACTTTTTAGCAAAAAAATGATGAGGCGTAGAATGCCATTAGTATCAAGAATTTACGCCAAGATATTAGTCAACGACTTAGAGTACTCAAAAATGATGCAATATTCTTTGCAATCAAATCTTGAGGATATACACTCACAAGAATCTTGTGAGTGCAACGCTCCGGGATGTCTTTTTGAGTTGTGCAAGTCAATGCAAAGAAAGCACTTCAATGTTGACCTTTTGGGAAAAGATGGAAATTTAGACACAGAAAAAGTCAACCAACAATTTGATCTTGTTTGGCAAAATTTGAGTGGAGAACAAAAAGCTACTTTGCTTTTTCTAGATGACTACTTAGAAAATTCTGTATTGCTCAATCTTAATTTCCTTGAAGAAAATTTCAACATAGACGACTATTTATTCCACTACTGTTATTGCCTGGCACCGGATTCGCCGGATGAACAGTATATTAGAACAGTAATCAGCATTGCGAATTATTTCGCAATGTTATTGAAGAAAGAGTCTCTGTGAGAAATAACTACAACTCCTTTTAAAGTGGTCTCGGATTACCTACATACAGTTCTCTGCTTGACTATTTGCTAGATTTACAAATGGTGCTGCTGAGTAGCAGAAAAAACATGAGAAATACGCATTGAATACGATTTAAAATTAAAACATGAAACGATATTATTACGGAAGCACAATCTCGCAATTTTATAAAAATTCAGACACTTCGATCATTGGGATTTTAGCATTGGCTCACAACCACGAAATAGATGAGTTGCAAAAAAATGCTTGGTTAGCTCAGATTCATATTTTAAAAGACCAATTAAATGGATTAGAAGGTCAGATATATTTCGAATTTTCTATCCCGCGAATGGGGAAGAGAGCCGATAATATTTTGATTATTGGTGACATGGTTTTTGTTTTAGAATTTAAAGTTGGTTCATCTAAATTCGATAAACATGCAATAGACCAAGTTGTAGATTATGCAGTTGATTTGAAAAACTTCCATGAAGGAAGTCATCATGCAAAGATTTTACCAATATTAATTGCATCTGAGGCAATTGAAAACTATATCAATATCGAGCACACATCAGATAAAGTGTATAAACCTATTCTTCTCGGCAAAAAATCTATTAGAGACTTTTTAATGGATATAAATACAAATGAACAGGATGCTATCAGCGCAGATGAATGGGCAAATAGCAGATACAAACCTACGCCAACTATTATAGAAGCAGCTCAAGCGCTTTACGAAGGTCACAATGTTGATGAAATAACAAGAAGTGATGCTGAGGCAATAAATTTAACTGTAACAACAGATTGCATTAATCGCATAATAAATAATTCAAAAGCAACTGGCATAAAATCAATTTGTTTCGTAACTGGGGTTCCTGGTGCTGGTAAAACTTTGGCTGGTTTAAATATCGCGATCGAAAGGAGTAACATTGATGAAGATGAACATGCGGTGTTTTTATCTGGAAATGGTCCATTAGTTGACGTTTTACGAGAGGCCCTTACAAGAGATGAAGTTGTACGAGGGAAATTACTTGGAAACAAAATCAAGAAAGATGATTCATATCGTAAAGCAAGTTCCTTTATACAAAACATCCATCATTTCAGAGACGATGCTTTAAAAACAGATAATGCCCCCATTGAAAAGGTTGTAGTATTCGATGAAGCACAAAGAGCATGGACTGTTGCAAAAGCGAGCGATTTCATGCAAAAGAAAAAAGGTGTTTTAGATTTCAATATGTCTGAACCAGAATTTTTAATTAGTATAATGAATCGGCATGATGGGCCCTGTACAATTATTTGTTTAATTGGTGGTGGCCAAGAAATAAATACCGGAGAAGCTGGTATTGAAGAATGGTTTCGGGCATTACAGAAAACATTTTCAGACTGGGATATACATTACTCTGATATAATTGTGAGAGATGATAACTATGTAAAAGATAATGAATTGTCATCCTGGATACAAGAAAATGGAATTTCAGAAACCAATTTACATTTAGGCGTTTCATTAAGATCATTTCGATCCGAGAAATTATCTGCTTTTGTAAAAAACTTATTAGACTTAAAAAATGTAGAATCTAAAGACACTTTAAAGAGTTTAATTCAGACGTATCCAATTGTATTGACAAGAGATTTATTAACGGCCAAATCGTGGTTGAAATCAATGGCAAGGGGCTCTGAAAGATACGGTTTAGTGGCCTCTTCCGGTGCATTAAGATTAAGGCCATTGGGACTAAATGTGAAAAGTAAAATAGATGCACCATATTGGTTTTTAAATGATAAAGACGATATACGTTCTTCTTACTTTATGGAAGAAGTAGCAACCGAATTCGACATCCAAGGATTGGAATTGGATTGGGTTGGTGTTTGTTGGGATGGAGATTTTTACTTTCATGAGAATGAATGGGTATCAAAAAACTTTACCGGCACAACTTGGAAGAATGTGAATCAAGATATTGACAGAAGTTACTTAAAAAATGCTTACCGAGTTCTTCTTACGAGAGCTCGTCAAGGAATGGTATTGTTTATTCCAAAAGGAAACGATGAGGATGTTACGCGTTTAAACGAATTCTATGATGGGACCTTTGAATATTTAAAATCTATCGGCTTGAAGGAGATAAAATAAATAGAAATTATTTGTAGTATGGTATTTAATACAGTCTCAGGTTCTTTCTCTAGATCTACATAAGATATGGATAATTTGGCCGCAGAACATTGCATTTGATGTTAGTATATAGATTTAACCTACAGCAGATTTTCACAGTAACGATCACACAAAAAGTAAGGCAATATATTTAACTCTTAAAAATTAAATGAGCAAATGCAGGGATATGATGGAAATGATGCCAGCGAATTAATTTTCGATAAATTAAAAGATAGATTTGACAAATTCTGTCTAACTAAGTTTGAAATAGAATCAGTAGATATGGAAGATGGTAGTATTTTACACTACATAGAGCTGAGCATACAAAAAGAACAACTAAAAAATGTAAGCAAAGAAGAGCTTGAGCAATTAATTTCTGATCGTCTTGCCGCCAAACGAATAACAATTACTGTTTCGGAAGACAGTAGTGATGCTGAGATTGTTTTATTAGTGGAAGTTACATACTAGATTACACTCAATTATAATGCTATAAAATTAAGTACTTAAAATAAACTAATATATTTTATAAATATAAATTATTAATTATAAAAATACATGTAATTATGACAGATATTCAGCTGAATCTATTACTAGAAACATATGCGCTGTCTCCATCAACTGATAACTGGAAAGAAAAGCTGTCAAATTTTGGTGTTAATCCAGACGAAACACTTGAAATTGAAGAATTATCATCCAAATTAAATTATTTATACAATCAGGGATTGTGCGTGTTATCAAGAAGTCAGTTCACACGATTGAGTGAAATTGTAAAAAATGATGGATATGTTGAAGAAAGGATACAGAGACAACTTAGAGTTGTTTTTGATATTGAAGAGGAGTACCACCCTGCGATTCATGATTTTTATAGGAAATATTCGTTAATGCATAAAGAAATATTTGTCAATGATTTATGTAGTGGTTTTACTGGTGTGCAAGTTGTTACAGCTGATAATTTTAACACCCTAATTACTCAGGGGTTTTCGGGAGACTGGGTGCTAAATCCCGAGAATGTGCCAGGCAACTATCTACAAATCGCTTCATTCTCTGACTCCGGCCTTCACCCAAGAGGGTACTATATTATTGCCATAATAACAGATTTTATGCTTGTGCCAAATTCAGATCCTAAACGCTACAGAATATTTTTCAGAGATGCGCAAATTATTGACACCGGCAATAGGAATATTAGATTTAATTCTAATCCAGTAAGTCTTTTAAGATAAAACTACATATCGACATGTATTACCTGAAACGGATTAATGGATCTCTGCCAGTGTTTTCTAAATGGTATTCCTTATTACACATAATTGAAGAATATACGTAAATTCTTTGTTCAAAAATAGAATCTACCAGTTTCTAGTCAGGTACATTCCCCCAAAATGCCCAGTAGATTAAATTTAACAGTATCGGGTTGAAATAGCGAATAAAATTAGATTGGGTTGAATTGCCTGTGAATTATTGTAGCTCATACGAAGAGATAGTAGATCGCAATTTTGGCTTTACAGACAAAGATTCATTTCACGGTTTATCTAAAACATCAAGATTATTCTCAATGTTGGATTTGTTTTGTATGGAATTGTTGTTTCAATTTATTGGACTATTTTGAATTATATTTCCTGTTTTATACATTCGTAGGATTGAAAGCCAAACTTTTGTACATACTTACATATTTCTAGAATTGGAGCAGTAAATAACATCAAGATCACCAAAGTAGAGAATACATCTTAAATTTCTGATTAACAGATTTGACTATTTTCGCTAATGAAATCCTCAATCCTGAAGAATGACAAATTCCTTTGGAGAGCATAGAATATTCTCTTCAATGTAGTTAGTTTTCCAGTAACACCTATCCCTGCAATTTGGGGTTGACAATTCACTCCTTTTTCGTCTTGGCTATATAAACAGCGAAGTAACAAATATTATGAGGTACTGTACTATCTTTCCCATAATTCAGTAATGAGATCAATTTGCATGTCTAGCGAATACTCGGTTCAGGTCGGCAATGGCATAGTAGTTTTCACCTAGCACTTTGATAGGGTGTATACCGTAGTGTCCACACATCTTTAAGAGTGTGTTTTTACTGCAACTTAGGTAGTAACATGCGTCGCTCGTCTTAACGTGTGTGCGCTTCATGGCTGGTAATTCAATTGCTTTTACCAGTTTGGATAGGGTGTTCTTTACTTCGTTTAGTTCATTTTTTACATCATCAACATTCATTGGTAATTGATATTGGCCTTCAGTTTATCGGGGTATAAGCTCCCTTGTTTGCAGGTAACAGCGTGTACCCTGCTGGCTTCCTCAACAATGCGTTTTGTTCTCACTTTACCATATCGTTGGGTTGTTCGGATTGATTTATGTCCGAGAATCATTTGCAACACTTCAAGTGATCCTCCTTTGTTCAGCCAGTTGGTAGTGGCCATTGTGTGCCTTGCTACATGGCTGGTTAGTTTTATTCCTATGTTACAGGTTAACTGTATTACTTTCAGTTGTTCATTGTATTCGTTGATAAACAATACAGGTAATACTCGTTCCTTGCCAGTACAGGCTGGGTGCGTCTGGTACTTAGCTAATATGTTCAGGGCGGTTTCGTCAAGCGGTATAACGCTTTCTACATTGGTTTTTTGGCGTTTCTTCTTTACCACGGTACCTCCATTCTCTCTGGTTATGTTCCTGTAGGTAAGGTTATACATGTCCGAGTGCGCCAGTCCGGTGTGTGCCGCAAATATGAAGCAATCTGCCACCATTTGTAACCGTTCATCGTCATACTCTTTGTTCTTTATGGCGGTTAGTTCCTCTTCCGTCAGGTATTTAATATCGCCTTCAGAGTATTTGTAGGTACATCCCTCAAAAGGAAACCTTTCTATTAGTCCGGCTTTGTAAGCATCCCGAACCACGGCATCCAGCACTTTCATGTAATTGTTTACTGTGTCCGGTGCATAGTCGTAGCTATCGTATAGGTAGTTTTTGAACAGTTGGTGGAACTCTCTGTTCAATTTTTTTATGTCGTAATTAGTTCCGCCCATTTCCTCTTGGCAAAACTCTTTTACCCTGCCTTCCACAAAGTTGTATCTGGTTTTTCGGCTATCCCCCAGCTCTTTAGCGTGTAGTTTTGTATATCTTCCGAATAACTCATGAATATACATGGTGTCGTCAAACCCACCCTTGGTTTTAGCTCCCAAAACCTTATTATCTACCACAGCTTTGAATCCTAACTTAGATAGAACTGTATGTTTGGCCATGTACTCGTCATGTATCTTATATATCTTTTCGATAAACATACGGATACGAGCATTGACACGTTGAGCTTCTTTCGTAGAACCTTTTACTGGTTCATTACCACCCTTGAATTGGGTTGATTTAATATCTTCCCGTGTGGAGAACACCAGCTCATCTGGTTCTTTCCCCCACAATAACTTTACCCTTAAATAAATTGTACTAACACTTTTGTCTTTTTTGCTCTTCTTAGCCAGTGTTACGATTTTGATACTATTGCTCATTTTAAATAATTTTTTATGTTATTCAAATGAGTACTGCGCAGCACCATCTTTACAATAGTAGGTAAAAACAAGTGACAAGTCAAGTGGTCATTACAAACAATTTGACGCACAAGCCAAAATCGGTGACGCACAGAATACGCACAAATAATTTGACCTAATCTGACTTAGTTTGAACGGGTGAAAAACAAAAAAGCCGCTCCAGTATTGAACTTTGAGCGGCTTTGATTTTGTCTGACTTTCGTCACTGTGATCCCGTTGGGACTCGAACCCAAGACCCATACATTAAAAGTGTATTGCTCTACCAACTGAGCTACGGAATCATAAAATAAGAACTTGTTTTCCCGGTTCGTTTCCGAAAGGGAGTGCAAAGATAACGATATACTTTTTCTGACAAAATTTTTTCAGAAAAAAATATTCCAAAATCCTTCAAACCCGTACCCGTAGCCATATCTAAAACATAGCAGAAAATACATTTAGAAGTTGAAAAGCAACTTCACGTTCAGCAAACGCGATGTAAGGCGGTTGGGTACAGCATACATATTGTTGGTGCTTCGGTCTTGTATCCACGTGTAGGACAGGGTATTCTGAATACTCAGCAGGTTGAACACCTCCAGGCTGCCCCAAATGCTCTTTACATTATTAAAGAAACTATTTGCATGATATTCCTTCTTGTCCCCATCCAGCAATAGTGCCGAAAAACCAATGTCCACACGTTTATAGTCGGGTATGCGCAGCACGTTCTGGTACAGATGGCCATTAGGGGCGCCCACCGGCAGGCCGCTGGAATACAGCATATTGATATGCGCCTTAAAGTTCTTGTTCTTCGGCAGGTAGTCTTCAAAATACATGCCCAGCATAAAACGCTGATCAGATGGCATAGGGAAGTAGCTGTCGTATCCTGCGATGCCCGGACTATCCGTAATCTTCTGCTCCGCTTTCAGCACACCTATACTGATCCAGGACGTAGCGTTCTCGACCAGGTCGCCATACAGACGGACCTCGCCGCCATAAACCCTTCCTATCGCGTTGTTCTTGCCTGTATAGCGTATACGCACATTATCATATCGGTAGGGGTCCATATCCCACAGGTCCTTATAATAGGTTTCTGCAGTCACTTTGAACGGACGTTGGAACATGGTGAAGTTATAGTCGGTTCCCAATACATACTGTATCGATTTTTGCGACAGTAATTGTTTATTGATGTTGCCGGCAGGGTCGCGCATTTCCCGGTAGAAAGGAGGTTGGACGTACTTGCCCACCGAAAACTTCACTATGACATCCCTCTTCGCTGATCGTGGTCTGTACGATGTCTGAACGCGAGGACTGAGTACAAACTCATCATTCAGGAAGCTGTGGTTGAAGCGGAGACCTACATTGGCTGTAAATCGGCCTGAGTCGAACTTTATATTATCCTGAATGAACCCGCTCACGCGCATATAGTTGAATGTGGCTGCAGAATGAAAGAACCTCGCTATTTTCAGCTCGTTAGGGTCGTAGGGTTGAGAGAATCCTGCCGAGTCGCGGCGTTCCCATTCGTGCAGCTCGTCGCTGATGTTGGTTGCGGTGGTGTTGGCACCAAAGAGCAGCGTGTGTTTTTCTGCTTCGTAAGAACCGCGTAAGCCCAGGTCGCCCACGCCCACGTTCAGGTAGTTGCGTGCAAAATTCTGTATGCCTCCTGCCCCCAGGTAAGTCTTTATCTGCCCGAAGTCGCGCTTGCTCATATCGGTCTGCAACTCGCCCAGCAGGTAGGCACCAGTGATGTCATACGTTTCGTACTCATTCGTCTGGAATCCCGACCCGAGGAATTTGATCCTGAATTTCGACCCTTCGCGGTGGTACGCTGCCGAAAGACCTGCAAATCGGGAATCGAACTGGTCAAATTCGCCGCCCTGATAAAAGACATTCAGCTGGTAGGCCTGGTTCAGCACACCAAAGCTGGATGAAGAGGTTTCGGGGAAAAACGTGAATCGGTTACGTGCATAGTTGGCTATTCCTTCCAGCTCCCAGTTCTTGCCGGCATGGTAGTTTACCAGCGCCTGAATGTCGGTAAATGACGGATTATAAATACCCTTTGTTGGTTGCGACCTCAGGACATACTGATTGCTCTTTTGGCGTGCGCCTATCAGGTAGGTGAGGCGTTGGTTCCTGGTTGCTCCTTCCAGATGCATGCTTGCGCCCAGCAAACTTGTGGTTACCGAGCCGCCGAATTGTTTGGGGCGTTTGTAAGTGACATCCAGTACGCTGGCCATTTTGTCGCCATATTTTGACTGGAAGCCACCCACTGAGAAATTGACATTGGCCACCAGGTCAGAGTTCACAAAACTCAAACCCTCCTGCTGACCGGTGCGCACCAAAAAGGGGCGGTAGATCTCGAAGTCGTTTACGTAAACAAGATTCTCATCATAGTTACCGCCACGCACGGCATATTGCGAGGTCAGTTCGTTATTGGAGCCAACCGCAAGTTTGATCATGCCCTCTATTCCGCCAATTACGCTGGGCATATACACCGCCTTGCTCGGGTCCAGATATACCGATCCGGTCTCTGTGCGTTTCCGCTGGTCTTTTACGGTCACCGGCCCCAGTTGCGTAGATTTGTTCACCGCAAGCCGTACATCAATGGTACGTGTACCACCGTCTTGCAACTGAATATTGCGGTGCGCCGCTACATAGCCCGTGGCAAAGTATACTACTTTCACGGGCTTGCCGGCAGGAATCTCCAGCCAGTAATATCCTTTTTTGTCGGTATAAGTACCCATGCCCGTGGCCTCGTCAGCAACCAGCACCTGATCCACCGGTTTTTCCAGTTCATCGCGCACAATGCCGGTCACATGAGCCTTTTGGCCATAGGATACCGAAGCGCACAGTAATAGAACGAATAGAAAAACGAGCCGAGTTTGAGCCATATACCACCAAGTAACGGTATGAAAGTAAGATTATTATCTTACGTGCTTCAATCTTTTGATGGTTTCAACGGGGTCTGACGACGCGAAAACGGTATTACCGGCAACCAGCACATCGGCACCTGCGTCCAGAATGTCGCCCGCATTTTCCAAAGTCACACCGCCATCAATTTCGATGAGCGTGCCGGCTCCCGCCTGCGTGATGATCTCCTTTGCCCTGCGGATCTTGTTGTAAGTAAGTGGCAGGAATTTTTGTCCACCGAAGCCGGGGTTGATGCTCATCACCAAAAGAAGATCTATCTCGTGGATGATGTCGGCAACCATTTCAACCGGCGTATGAGGGTTGATGGACAGACCCGCCTTCATACCCAGCGCCCTGATGCTGGTGAGCGTGCGATGCAGGTGATAGCCTGTTTCGTAGTGTACCGTAAGGTAGTCGGCTCCCGCCTTTTTGAAGTCTTCCAAATAGCGCTCAGGCTGCTCTATCATCAGGTGCACGTCAAATGTCTTGGTGGCGCGCTTCTTCATCTGCGCTATAATGGGCATGCCATAGCTGATGTTCGGCACAAATTTTCCGTCCATTACGTCCAGGTGAAACCAGTCTGCTTCACTGTTGTTCACCATGTCTATGTCGGCACCCAGGTTCAGAAAATCGGCTGAGAGCATTGAAGGCGCTATGATTGGCATTGTATATTGATTGTTTATTGTTGAAATGTAAATGTGTGTGTTATGTATTATCCCCTCACCTTCAGGCGCTTCAGTGCTATTTTCGGTTTCTCAAAGGTAGAATCGAGTTTGTTCGCGGTCTTGTAGTCTTCTATTGCGTTGGCGATGCTGTCCATCATTTCGCTGCAAAGGCCCCGGTTATAATAGGCGGCCGGATTGCCGGGCGAGTTTTTCACCACCATATCATATTGCCGCCATGCTTTTTCTGTAGAGTCTTCCTGCATCAGCAGGTAGCCCATATTAAAATACGCGTCGGAATAATGGCGGTTTTTGAGGATACAGCGACGGTATTGTTCTTTTGCACGCAGCACATCTCCCATTTCCTGATACATGGTACCCATGGCAAAGATCGGGAATACATCGGTAGTGTCCATTGCGTAGGCGTTCTGCAGGTATCGCATCGCTATTGAGTCGCGGCGGGCACCGTGCAAAATACCCAGTTGAATGACCGCATCCCTGTAATCGGGGGCCACCTGTACGGCGGTCTGGAAGTTTGATATAGCCTTAGCGGTATCCTTCGCGTCTTTGTAGATCATTCCCTTCAGGAAGTATGCTTCGGGGTCATATACGTTCTTTCGCAGCACAATATTGATCTCTTCAAATGCCCTTGCATAGTCTTGCAGGTAAAGGAACAGCTTGGCTATTTTCAGGTGGGCCTTGCGGTCGTCGGGTTTCAGGTTGATGGCTTTTTGTATCCATTCAATAGAACCGCTGATATCTTTGTTCTCGAACAGCAGGTCGCCGATGGCACTGAAGTACTCGGCGCGGCTTGAATCGAGCGATACTGCCTTCTTATAGTCTTTCAGCGCCAGCGAGTCGAAGTGCATTTTTTGAAGGGTACGTCCCCGCTGAAAGTACAATACCGCATCAGCGGGCGTTTTGGCTATCTCATCGGTTATAGCCTTTAGTGCCGGATCTTCTTTGAATAAAGGGTTGGCTTCACCCGGGTCGGCCGCAGGACGGTTGTTGTTGCAGCTTATAACAAGCAAAATGCCGATAAGGAGTGGCAGATACTTCAGCCATGCGCTTTTCATGACGCGAAATTATTAAAAAGAACAATGCGGATGGTTTGGAAACGCAACGCTTTACGGTATTAGGTCGAATGCAAGCGAGACCAGCTGTTGGACCACTACTCCGATGAGGGAGAGAAACAAGCCAAAAACGAGTGGATATTTAATGAAAATGCCCCATATCTTCCCCTTTCGCTGCCGTTTCTTCATTTCCTCGCCCAAATCATACTTTCTGAAGATCTTGACGGCAAATGCATGGAGAACGATAACGATGCCCAATGCCACCAGTTGTTTCCATAGCGGATTGCGTGCCCAGCCGGTTACGACGGCACCCAGCGGCGACATCGTTGCAGTGACAAGAACTATGTACAGTATGTTTCCGTTCTCCCGTTTCATACCACTAAATTAGACATAATGCCCCAATAAGGTATGCCTATGTGCCTGATGGCGGTACCCTATTTTCCCCTACCTTTGCGCCCCGATGAACCTGGAAGTGCTGCAGGGATTGTATCAAAATGATATCCGCATAAAACAAATTGCGGCCGGCAGCGTATTGCCCGGAAAGAAGATGAGGATCTACCTCGATAATCTCCGTGGTTCGTCGGTCAATTTTCTTGCTGCGGCCATCTGGCAACTCACCAACAACAATCACGTTTTCATTCTCAACGACAAAGAAGAGGCTGCCTATTTCCACAACGATCTGGAGCACCTTACCAAGGGTCTGGATATTTCTTACTTCCCCGATTCGTTCAAACGTGCCGGTCATTACAACGAGCTGCACAGTAGTCATGTGATGTTGCGCACCGAAGCGCTGAGCCGGTTTGCAGGCAAGGACCCCCACAAAAAGGTGTTGGTCACTTATCCCGAGGCGTTATTTGAAAAAGTGGTGAACCCGACCTCGCTCAATACCAACATGATCGGTATTAAAGTGGGCGAGAACCTGGACATTGATGCGATGCTCGAAAAGTTCGTGTCATTGGGTTTTCGCAGAGAGGATTTTGTGTACGAGCCCGGTCAGTTTGCAATGCGCGGCGGCATTCTGGATATTTATTCTTTTGGCAACGAGCATCCGTATCGTATCGAGTTGTTCGATACCGAAGTTGATAGTATCAGGATCTTCAATCCCGAGACTCAGTTGTCTGAGCGCAAGTTGTTGCAGGTGTCCATCCTGCCCAACATAGAAACGCGGTTCGAGGCGACAGAGAAGATATCACTACTCGATTTCCTGCCGGATAATACCCTGATCTGGGCAAAGGACCTCCAGTTTACAATAGGTAAGCTGGAGAAAATGGCTGCTGACCTGCCTGAGACTGTGAAGCTGGGACAGGTGGCAATAGATCATGAGGAGGAATGGCTGAAGGAACTGTCGAAAGCCGACTTTGAGGCGGATGGCACCTGGGCGGGAAAACTGAAAAGCCGGCATTTGCTGGAGTGGTACAACCATTCGCTGGAGAAAATAACAGGTGATGTGGTGGATGCCACCATGCTGTTTGCAACAGATGAGCAGCCGGTTTTCAACCGCCAGTTCAATATGCTGATAAGCGATCTGCAGAAGCGTATTGCCGAAAAGTATGTACCGTACATTTTTGCTGAGAATCCCCGCCAGCTCGAAAGGCTGCGGAGTATATTCGACGACCTGACTGCGGGTATCAACTTCGTGGCGATACCCACTTCCATCAGCAAGGGATTTATAGACCACGACAAGAAGGTAATTTGTTATACCGATCATCAGATCTTTCAGCGCTACCATAAGTACAATGTGAAGCAAGCGTATTCCAAGGGCAAGGCGCTCACACTGCGTGCCCTGAGAGAGCTTACGCCGGGCGACTATGTTACACACATCGATCATGGTGTGGGCGTGTACAGCGGACTGCAGAAAATAGAAGTGAATGGCAATATGCAGGAGGCTATACGCATTCTGTATAAGGACAACGATGTGTTGTATGTGAACATCAACTCGCTGCACAAGATCAGTAAGTACACCGGCAAGGAAGGAACACTGCCGCGCGTGAATAAACTGGGCAGCGATGCGTGGCAGAAACTAAAGAATAAGACCAAGAAGCAGGTAAAAGATATAGCTGCCGATCTCATAAAACTGTATGCAAAGAGGAAGGCTTCAGAGGGTTTTTCCTTCTCGCCGGACAGTTACTTGCAGACCGAGTTGGAGGCGTCGTTCTTTTACGAGGACACGCCTGATCAGGCAAAGGCAACTGCCGATGTGAAGCGCGATATGGAAGCACCTGCCCCCATGGATAGGCTGGTGTGTGGCGACGTGGGTTTCGGTAAGACCGAGATAGCAGTGCGTGCCGCGTTTAAGGCCGTGGGCGATAGCAAGCAGGCGGCAGTGCTGGTGCCTACCACCATACTTGCCTTTCAGCACTACAATACATTTAAAGACAGGCTGAAGGATTTCCCGTGTAACGTTGATTATGTGAATCGTTTCAAGTCTGCTAAAGAAAAGAAAGAGACGCTAAAGAAACTGGAAGAAGGTAAGATAGATATCATCATCGGCACACATGGCTTACTGGGCAAGGATGTGAAGTTCAAAGATCTTGGGGTGCTTATTATTGACGAGGAGCAGAAATTCGGGGTGGGGGCGAAAGAAAAGCTGCGCGAGCTGAAGGCGAATGTAGATACGCTTACGCTTACAGCAACGCCTATACCGCGCACGTTGCAGTTCTCGCTTATGAATGCGCGTGACCTCAGCATCATCAATACGCCGCCGCCAAACCGACAGCCGGTGCACACCGAGGTGCTGGTATTTGATGAATATGCTATCAGAGAAGCTATTTACTACGAGACGGAGCGAGGTGGCCAGGTTTTCTTCATTCATAACAGGGTGCAGAGTCTTCCCGAAATGATGACCTTGCTGCGCAATCTTTGTCCTGACCTAAGCATAGGTATGGCTCACGGGCAGATGGAGGGACATCAGCTCGAAGAAGCGTTATACAAGTTTATTGAGCGGGAATATGACGTGCTCTGCTGTACCAATATTGTGGAAAGCGGTGTAGACATTGCCAATGCCAATACCATCATCGTCAACAACGCCCATCAGTTTGGCCTCAGCGATCTGCATCAGTTGCGTGGCAGGGTGGGGCGAAGCAACAAGAAGGCTTTCTGTTATCTGTTGGCACCACCTATGAGTCTGCTGCCGGGCGATAGTCGCAAACGACTGCAAACACTGGAGCAGTTTAACGAATTGGGTAGTGGTTTTCAGATCGCTATGCGCGACCTGGATATCCGTGGTGCCGGCAACTTGCTGGGCGGTGAGCAGAGTGGCTTCATCGCCGAGATAGGCTTTGAAATGTATCAGAAGATACTGGCCGAAGCAATGCGTGAACTGCGCACCACCGACTTCAAAGATGTGTTTAAAGAAGAATTGGAGCGCAAGCAGGATTTTGTGAGCGACTGTACCATTGATACAGATCTGGAGATACTCATACCCGATACGTATGTGGAGAATATCACCGAACGTCTTTCGCTATACACGCAGCTGGATGATCTGGAAACTGATGAGGAACTGAATAAGTTCGCGCTGGAATTGCAGGATAGGTTCGGCCCGATACCGCCGCAGGTAGAGGATCTCTTCACTACACTGCGCAGCAGGCAGATAGCCTGTCAGCTGGGCTTTGAGAAGCTGATACTGAAGAATGAGCAGATGCGCTTGTATTTCGTCAGCAATCCGGATTCTCCGTATTTCGAATCAGAGACGTTCAATCATATTCTTGCCTATATACAGAACCGCACCATTAATGCCCGTCTGAAGCAGGTAGGGAAAAACTTCTTGCTGGTAGTTGACAGGATCCGAAGGATGAAGGACGTACTCACCTTCCTGGAGGGTATGCGCGTGAAGCCGAAAGCATAGCAGTAGCTATAGTACCACCCACCACACATTTCTGTTTGCCATGCTGCCCCATTTCTTGAAGCTGTCGTAGATAGTGTCGTGTAGCTCCTTCTGGTTCACCTTCTTTCCCTTTTCTGAGATCACAAAATCCGTTTCTTTGGGCGGCGTTACTTCTACCTTGTTGGCTACCCATGTAGTGTGCAGGCGCGGTATGGCCAGTTCCAGTATCATGCCCGGCAGGCCACCAAACATCTCAGGACCGCCGCTCACGGGGATGTCCTCGGTATAGAATGCAACCACATAAACAGTATCGCAGATGCGACCTACGGCCTTGCGGCATTTGTAGTTGGCTATGGTGCGTATCTCGTCGCGCTCTTTCCAGTCCATGACACGCATTGTGTCTTGCACAAAGAACTTCTGGTCGAATACCGACTTGCTAGCTTTCACAGAAGCTGCATGCAGGTCTGTAAGTACCACATTGTCAGTAGCAGGTCCTCCGCCGAACATCTTGAACATGTTGCTCGCCTCCACCTCGCGACCGGGTTTGTACATGATGTGGCTCGTGTCAAATATCATATCAAAGTAGGTGGTGTTGAATTTCGGCATTTGCGCCTTCATTTTCTCCACCCATGCGTTGCCTTCCATTTCGGCCATCTGGGCGTGCATGTTCACTTTGCGTTCAAATTCTATTTTGCCGTAGTAGGTGTGTTGTGCTGTTGCGCGCCAGGTAATTATGGTCAGTACTATCAGCAGTATTGTATGCTTTCTCATTGTAGTATTATTTTCGAAAGGGTCTATAATTAATGTCTCATGCGCATGCCGCCGCCCGATGGTGGTGGTGCGCCTGCGGGTGTGTGACTGAAATTCCAGATCACGTTCAGCATGGCATATCTGCGAATGGTGTTGTAGCTGTTCTGGGTCAGAATGCTGCCGTTGGCCGTGCGGCTGAAGCCGAGGTTCTGGTTGAGTATGTCGAATACTGAGGCGCGAATGGCCAACTGTCCGTTCTTCAGTAGTTTCTTCTCAACCCAGGCGTTCCACTTTATCACGTTATTGTTGGTGGTGAAGACAGCCGTTTTTTCGCGGAACATCATATCCACCGAAGTGCCCACCTGGAATTTCTTAGGCAACTGCGCAGAACCGTTAAACTCATTGTTGAAGATGTAGTAGCTGATCGCTGCCGGATTGTTGGAGGATATGTTGGTGTTGTAAGAGATCTCCGGATTCCACTGGAACTCGAATTTGTCTTCTTTGTCATAGTTTAGGTACGGACCGAATGACACGTTGTTATTGTCACTGGTCACATTGTTCCCGTTCACTATGCTGTTGATGTGGAACACCGAACCGTTGGCCTGTGCGCCCACCATGAAGTCGCTTTTGCCGATCTTGAAACCATAACCCAAATATCCGTATCCGTTGTAGTTACCGTCTACGTTTATGTACTTTGTTTTGCTGAGTGGACCGATCACTGTCTGCTCTGTACTTATGGCGTCTGATATGGTGCTGAAAGAGGCATTGGCCCAAAGGAATCTGTTTTGGAGGATCTTATAGTCGTTGAAGCGAAGTGACACCCTGTTGGTAAATGACTGCCTCAATTGGCTATTCCCCTCCACGACATTCAGCGGGTCCACGTTTTGCTGAAATGGCTGCATCTGGGCGATGGTTGGCTGAGAGGTGCTACCCTGGTAATTGATATTCAGGCTAGTTTGTTTCCCGAACCTGTAAGTGAAGGCCGCCTTGGGGAACAGGTTGTTGAATCCGCGCCTGGTGGTGGCATTCCCGCGCATGATATCGGTTTGCAGGTAGTCGGTTCTTGAAACATCGCTACCCAAGGAGAAGTTGTAATCTTTAAATACAAATTTAAAACTCAGTCCGGCGGAGTGGGTCTGTATGTTGAATTTATATTCACTGCTCAGTGAGTCAACCGGAACATCACTATACTTCGTGGTTCCGCTACCGGCAAGGCTGTCGAATGATTTATTTTCCGCTGTGCTGTTATTTACAGTCAGGCCATAGCCGATCTCAGTGTATAAAACCTTTGAAAGCGGTTCCGTATAGGTAGCCCTTCCCGAGAACGCCAATGTGTTGCTGTTGTTGATCTTCTGCTGGCGCGTGGGCAGGTTGAAAGTGGAATTGTTCTTGTATATGTCGCTTTCCAGAATACCTGTGCTTTTAGAGTCTTTAAAGTTCTCCTTCGCGTCGATTGATAGCGTTCGACCCTTTTTTGCGAATTTCTTCCGCAACAGGAAGTCGGTATTGATGAACTGCGCGTTCGCGTCACTAGTTATCAATCGGTCGTTGTAGCTGGTGTCAGGTGCGTCGCTTGCTTTGAAAAAGTTTGCTGTGCGATATTTCGAGTAAGTGTATGATTCCTTTACGCCCGCATTTGATGTGATCTTTACGCTGGTGTTGCTGTCTATCTGCCATTCATACATCACGTCAAAGCCATGCCTGTCGCCGGTGCTGAACTGCTTCTTGGTCATGTCTGTCACCCTTATTGAGTCTGTCAGTTGGTACTGGTTGGTGGTTACCCCGTCAATGTCCACATTCTGCCGGGCAAAACGATAGTTGGAGGTGAGATGGTGTTTCGATTCGTTCCACTTATTGGCATAGTGCGCGCCTCCGGTCCATGTGCTCGGCAGGCCCTCGCCATTGTATTTGCCGTTCCAGCCCGAGAAGTCTTCATCGCTGCGCGCGGTGGTCACAAAGGATCCGTCTTCAGTGATCATGGTAGATCCGTTGCCACCGCCGAACTTGTCACTGTCCTGCCAGCCGAGTCCCACCTTATCGGTATTGGAAGCAATGCCAAAAGCAGAGAGTTGTCGTTTTGCGCGGAATGCGTTGAACATGGCCTGATTCTGGAAGAAGCCGTCCGATCCGCCACCCGCATCTGCCTTGCCGAAGTATCCCTTCTTCTTATCTTCTTTCAATTCCAGATTGATAGTCTTTGTTTTCTGTCCGTCATCTATACCCGTGAAGTCGGCCTGGTCGCTCTTCTTGTCATACACCTGCACTTTTTTCACAGCGTCGGCCTGCAGGCCCTTGGTCACTACCTTAGGGTCATCCGAGAAAAATTCTTCACCGTCCACCAATATCTTCTGTACAGTTTCACCCTGGGCTATCACCTGCCCGTTTTTGTCCACCTGTATGCCCGGTAGTTTTTTCAGCAGGTCCTCTACGGTTGCGCCTTCGCGCACCTTAAAGCTGTCGGCCATGTATTCTGTGGTGTCTCCTTTTATCTTGATAGCTGATACCTGTTGCGTTAACACGAACTCTGCGAGCAGGTGCGATTTAGATACCATCGGCAAGTCGCCCAGGTCCATGTTCTTCTTTACGTTCAGCACGTCAATATAGTCGGCAAATCCCGGGAAGTTGACACGGAAGAAATACTTACCCTGCTTTTTTACCCGGGCAACGAATTCTCCATTTCCGTTCGTGCGGGTATGTGTCTCTATAACAGAATCCGATGTGCGGATCAGTACCACCGATGCAGTGCCCAGTCGGGTGGCATTCAGCGTGTCTGTAACAGTTCCCTTGATGGTGTAGGGTTGTGCGATGCCGGCGACAGAAAGCCCCAGCATGAAGACGAAGAGCGTCAATAGGTGTTTCATAAATAGCGTGCAGAGACACGAGTCTCCCTGTGTGTTGAAAAAATCTATGTAAAAGAACGAAACAAAAAGATACGCACCATTGCTGTAGCTCCTACATCGGGCTGTAGTGGCTGTATTTAACATTTTCTTACGACAATGTTGTAGCTTGTAGTTCCGACGATAACCTACAACTCATAGCAGGCTGTTACTTTTGCATCATCAGATAGCGTGGCATACTTAGAGTCATATAAAAGGCTGAACAAGCTGTTGCAGGAAGAGAGTATGGAGCCCATGCTCAGCTGGGGCTTCCGCATGGCCTTGTCCGGCACCGTGCCCATTGTATGGGGCATACTCACCGGGCGCATCAGCGACGCGGTGTGGATCACCCTCACCGCTGAGGCCGTTTCGTGGATAGAGCTCAAGGGGTCTTTTGCCTGGCGTTTGCGTGCATTGCTCGCGGCTGCAGCGTTAGGTGTGTTTTCTGCCGTTATGGGTTCTGTAACCGGCGGTAGTATATGGTTGGGCTGTCTCATGATGTTTGGTGTGGGATTTGTGGCTACACTGCTCAAAAATCTTGGCGACCGTGCCAGCGGACTCGCTATCTGCTTTTATCTCTTGTTCATCGTCAGCAACGCATTCCCAACAGCAACCCCCGACGAATTGCAGCATCGGATGGGCCTGGTTGGTATCGGTATTCTGTGGCCGGTTGTTGTGGGCTTGGTGGCGTCCGCCTTTATGCCCGAGCAGGAACCATTTCGCAGGCATATAGCCCTGGTTTGGCGCTCCATCTCTAATCTTGCCGAGGCAGTGTCTCAGAGCGACAATCGTCCGGGCTATACCGGCAGCCTCGCCACGGTATATGCCCGTGAGAAGGACGTGCGCACCGCACTCAACAACTCTTTTGAGTTCTATGCACAGAGTGCCAACAACGCCAGTACACGCGATAATGCGAAGTTTCAGCTGCTGCAACTGCGCAAGGTTGCAGGGCTTGTAGCCGTCAACGTGATAGCAATGGGTGAGGAGATGGAACGCATCTCCGTCCATAAGCTGGATAAAGGGCTTCGGGTAAAGGCTGCATCATTGTTCAATGCCCTGCGGGAGGCTTCAGAACGTATGTCAGCCTACGTCATTACAATGAATCCGGAGGAGCGGCTGCTTACACAATCACAGGTCAACAGGTTGGGTAAACTCATTACGCTCATCAGGGAGTATCCCCTGCCAACAGATGTACGTGAAGCAATGGCTATCTCCCGCATCCTGCAACTTACCGAGCGAACTATCCGCCTGCTCGACAACGCCATTTTGCGTATCGATCAGATGGATGGCGATAAGCCGGCTTTCCGCTCGTACTCGCTCATAAAAACTGCCTTCCTATTCCGCCCCAAGTTTCTGCTGCGCAACCTCATATCGTTGTTCAACATGAACACGCTCACGTTCAAGTACGCACTGCGTTCAGCAGTGGCGGCAACGGTGGCCATGTTCATATACAAGTGGTACAATATTGATCACGGTTTCTGGATGCCTTTCTCTGTTATGATCGTCATCCAGCCTTATTTTGGCGCTACATTAAAGAAGGCATTCGATCGCATCACCGGTACGGTGCTGGGTGTGTTCGCCGGTAGCTTTCTCCTGTATTTGCCGCAGGGATATCATTTGCAGGAGATAGTGCTCTTCTTCACTTTCATCCTGATGGTCTATTTCGTGAAGAAGAAGTACTCTGCTTCTGCATTTTTCATCACGCTCAACCTTGTGTTGCTGTTCAATATAGAATCATCTTACAGCAATATGCTCATGGTTGCCCGTGTTGTCTCCACAATTGGTGGTGCCCTAATGGCAGTGGCTGCGGGTTGGCTGCTGTTGCCCACGTGGGATAAGAAGTTGCTACCGTCGTTCCTGGCCCGTGCTGTTGCTGCCAATTATGACTATTTCAAAGCCACGTTCTTCGTGCCGGCCGAGCACGCTAACTGGACGAAATACAAACGTCTTGCCGAGTCCGGCAACAGTAATGTATACGATTCATTCAACCGCTATATGCAGGAGCCCGGTCGCCGGAAGTCGGATGTATGGTATGCGCTGATAACCTGCAATGTGCGCATCACACGCAGCCTCAATAACATTCATATGGAGCAGGCCGAAAAGAAGATAGCCGATGCTTCACATGATCCCGACGCATTGAACAGGAAGGTTGCCGATTGTGTGGCACTATTCGATGCAGTACTTGGACATATGGAGCGGTTGAAACCCGGTGTGCTTCGAGATCTGAAGCCCATTGGTACTGCACAACCACAGATCACTTTGAACACGGCCCAGTCCTACGCGCTTGAAAAGATCGTTCTGGAACTCAAGGCAATGCTTGTGGATCTCAACAAACAATCAGAAGAGGCATAAAAAAAGCCGGAGACATGCTCCGGCCTTTCACTATAATATTCGTGTCCTGTTACACCGTCTTGCCTGCATAGACAACAGGTATTTTCTTTTGGTTTTTTATCTCCCCGAATCCACCTAATATGTTGCGCAGATTGTGTAGTCCCTGGCGCTTCAGCAACGATGCCGCAATAACAGACCTGTACCCGCCTGCACAATGTACATACAGGTTACGGTCGTCTTCTATCACAGCTATATTCAGCGGGTCGGTAAGGTCGCTTAGTGGCAGGCTGCGTGCGCCGCGTACGTGAGCGGTTTCGAACTCACCCGGCTTGCGCACATCTATTACCTCTATCATAGGGTCGTGTGGCAGGTCCATCGCAAATTCGTCGGCCTCAATGTCAATGATCATGTCTATCTGCTCACCGGCATCCTGCCATGCTTCATATCCACCCTTCAGGTAGCCGTGCACATTGTCTATGCCAACCCGCGCCAGACGTGTCACACTTTCTTTCTCGGTGCCTGTTTCTGTCACCAGCACTATCGGCGTGTCAAAAGGCAGCAGTATACCCGCCCACTCTGCAAAACGGCCATCCAATCCTATGCTTATGGAGTCCGGTACAAAGCCGTTGGTGAAAACGGTAGATGCGCGTGTGTCCAGTATCAGGGCGCCGTCGGCCACCTCGTTCTTAAATTCTGCTATCGACAGCGCACGCAATCCTTTTTCGTATACCTTGTCAAGGCTGGTGTAACCCTCTTTGTTGATACGGGCATTGATGGGGAAGTAGGCAGGCGGTGTTGAAAGACCCGTTGTCACCGTTTTGACGAATGTATCCTTGTCCATATCCTTCAGTGCGTAGTTGGTTGCTTTTTGTGCGCCAATGGTACTGTGTGTCTCAGGGCCAAGGCTCTTGCCACATGCCGATCCCGGTCCGTGTGCGGGATAAACGATAATGTTATCGTTCAGCGGTTTTATTTTGTTGTTCAACGTTTCATACATCATTCCGGCCAGCTCTTCCTTGCTCAGGTTGCCGCTAAACAGGTCCGGACGGCCCACATCGCCTACGAAAAGGGTGTCGCCGGTAAAGATGCAGTACGGGGCGCCGCTTTCATCGTGCAGTAGGTAACAGGTGCTTTCCAATGTATGTCCCGGTGTGTGTATGGCTTTTATTTTCAGCTTACCCACCATAAATTCCTCGCCGTCTTTGGCAACATGCACCTTGAAACCGGCATTGGTATTCGGTCCATAGATTATGGGAGCGCCGGTTTTCTGAGACAGGTCTATGTGGCCGCTCACAAAATCGGCGTGGAAATGGGTCTCAAATATGTACTTGATCTGCACATTCTTTTCTTTCGCCATCTGCACATAGGTGTCCACATCCCTCAGCGGATCTATTACCGCTGCTTCGCCATCGCTGGCTATAAAGTAGGCCGCTTCGCTCAGGCAGCTTGTATATAATTGTTGAATATCCATGCCGCAAAAGTAATATAAAGGCATAGGATTGAACCTGATATTGACATAGGTATTCCCGATAACAACGTTTTTCCCGTTAACATTATCATATTTCACTTCTTCCTACCTTTGCCATAACACCCCGACACCAAACCCTTTTATTAAAACATGAATGCCATGGAAACAACATCATTCCCCACTATCCATGTCGCCTACTGCGACGACCACGATCTTATTCGCGAAGGAGTAAGTAACATCATTTACAAACGCAGCCTCATGATGCCAGTTGACACGATAGTTGTGGACATTCAGGCACGCGATGGGGTAGAGCTGATAGAGAAGCTCAGTACGGCAGCTCATCTCCCCGATGTATGTATGGTAGACATCAACATGCCCCGCATGAATGGCTTCGAGACCATACGAGAGATACGCAGCAGGTGGCCGCAAATGGGCGTGCTCGTCTTTACGATCTTCGATCTTGAACAGTATGTCATCCGTATGATCATGAGCGGAGCCAATGGTTATCTGGTAAAAAACTCAGGTGCAGAACAGTTGGTGGAGGCCATCGTTGCCATTCACCGCACCGGTATGTACTACCCTGATCTGGCCACCAAACACTTTTACGAGCGCATACGGTCGGGTCAGGTGCCGGAGCCGGAGATCAGCCCCGCCGAGCGGCAATTCCTTTCGCATCTGGCAGCGGGTATGCGCTATGATATGGTTGCCCAGAAGATGGGTATTTCAATGCTAGAATTAGAAAAGCTGCGCGACCAACTCTCCACTCGTCTCAGGGTCAATAGTCGCGCTGGTCTGGTATTGTTTGCAGTGCAAACAGGCATCGTGCCGCTTGAAATAGACACAAGCGGATTGGCCGTTCAATAAAATAACTGAGAAGAGAAAATGCTACAGCGGAATGTCCACCCGCACCTGCTTGGAGAAGGCACGACCTTTTGCGTCCTTGCCGTCTATCTTCCACATAACCGACCGTAATTCCACAGATAGTGGTTTCTGCTTCGGGTTGCGGGTATGCCGAACACTCTTCAGCAACGCCTGCGCCTTGCGACTGTTGATACGGCGGCGTTTCGCTAGTTTTTGTACTGCATTGCGTATATCCGATGGCTCAGCCTCATAATATTCCAATGAGCCCTCGCTCAGACCGGTGATAGGGTAGCTGCCGTTGCCGCCTTTCACGGTTTTCCAGTCAGTTGTCACCGAAAGCGGTTCCAACAGCATGTCGCCCATATTGCTATGCAGCATCACTACTGTCTGGTAGCGTTGAGATACCTTGGTTATGGTGCCGTTCACTTGCAACGTTCCACCGTTTATGTTTCCTGATGTGAGTGTGTACACCGCCCCGTTGTTGCGACGCAGATTCTTGTTGCCAGCTTGTTTCACACCAAGCCCGGGGATCTGTATGGTCACTTCTTCAAATTCGGCACGCAGACCCGGTCCGCTTGCTGCGGGTGCTGCAGCTGGTGGTGTCGCCGGTTTGGCGGCCGCGGTTGGCGCGGTAGCTGCACTGCCAGCAGGTGCCGGTTTAGTTGACGCTGCAGGAGTATCGGGAGTTGGAGTCGGGTCCTGATCTTTATTCTCTGCAGGCGGTATTACCGGGTTCAGGTCGGTAACCATGTCCTTCAACTGACTTTGGTCGGTCTCCGTAACAATGGTCGACGAATCGCCCAATACTATCGGGCCGCCCGTTGGCTTGCCGCCACCATCGCACGCAGCCAGCGTGAGCGCCAGTGCCGCTACAGGTAATATATGTTTCAGGTGCTTCACCATAATTTTTCTGCAGACGAATGTAATGAAAAGTTGCAATTCGGCTGCACCTTACTGTCAGGTACAGCCGAATTTTAGCAG
>JACCEA010365337.1_pt1 | contig 41770 bp, 59 predicted proteins | sample 7449851 | NCBI WGS metagenome assembly JACCEA01 (sample SAMN15323453, study PRJNA562643) | freshwater metagenome | isolation source: river surface water | place: USA:Blue River Watershed | collected 2017-08-18 | reverse complement strand
GACCATAAGAAGGTTTTCCAGTAGAGTCTTTACCACCTTCACTACCAGTACCATTACAATCTTGACAAGATTCACCTTGACCTTGACCATCGCCTTGTCCTTGACCAGCTTGTCCTTGACCTTTTTGTTGACCTTGTTTTTCTTGAGATTGGTCGCCTTGACCTTCTTGTTTCTTACCAGATCCGTTACAAGACTTACACTGAGATTTTTCTTTCTTCTCTTTTTGCCATTTCTCTTTCTCTTCTTTCAACCACTCATAAAGCTCTTCAAAGATAAGTTTACCTGTATACTCTTTAGGTACAAACAAAGCCATGTTTTTACCATCTTTGTTTTTAGGAATTTCAACAAAAGCGTGTGGAATATCTTCCCAAATAACGTGATTGATAATCATATCTTGTGCGATATTCGAAAGTTTGTGGTCATACTGACCAGTCACAGTTCTACGTGGGTGATTGAACAATAAGTGAAAATCCTCATGAAGTGTGATAAAGTTGACTTCTTTCTGAGACATATCTTCTAAAAACTTAGGAGAGTAGAAGAAGTTCATACCTTTTGAGGTAACATTAACAGCACAAGTTCCAATAGAATCTTGTTCAACAAAGTTGATATGGAGGTTAAACTCACCATAGTAAGGTAGGTTGATTTTGGTATCAATCAACATAGTTTGAATACCGTTCAACAACTTTTCGTGGATGTTCTTAATTATCATTGTCTAAAATTATTTTTACAAATATAAGAACAATTTTGAATTAATCAAAATTATGCTTGTAATTCTTGTTGTTTTTTATTTATTTTTTTCTCCAAACGGGAAACCATATCTTTCTCTTCTAATTCAAGTAGAGTATCAATATCACTTTCAATCATTTGACGCTTGTTGTTTTCAACTCTTCTCATTCTGCGTTCCATTTCATCATCAAAGTAATCAGCCAAAACATCAGCGTGTTTAACTGGAATATGTAGTTCATAAAGTGAACGTCTCATATCAGTTGTGTCCATAAGTGTCATAATATAATATGAACCACTATTGGATTGTAATATCATAAAGATATTATCTTTTTCAATTTGTCTAACACCATTGGCATTGTAAGCCATTTGTGTATTTTCATCCCTTAATAGAATCTTCCACAACCTCATAGCTTTTTCTTCATACGGAGTTATTGTATGATTTTCAATAGCCATTTTCTTATCTAAAGAAATAAATAGTCTCTTCCACCTAACACACAATCTAAGATATTTATACCTTACTTTAGTTCTAAAATCCATTTTTCTGTTCATTATTTTGTTACTTTATTAATTTTAATATCTCTCATTTGGGCAACTGGTACTTGATGATAGTTATCCATCTTCATAATCTCAGTTCCTTCTGGAAGTGTTAAGAATACTTCAGCATCTTCTAATTGATGTTGAATGTAATCACTCAAATCAAATTCATTTGTGAATTCACCATCACACAAAGCAGTTACACCAATAGTTCCTTTGAAGTTAGGAAGTAAGAATGAATCTACTCCACCACCATCTTTCATAGCATCAGGGTATTGTGATTGCCAAATCTTAAACTCTGGCAAAGTCATAATTGATATAAAACCATCGGACTCATAACCACCCTTCATCTTTTTATTACCAACATAAACTTCAAATCCAGTATAGTCGTCAGTGATTTCAATATCACGATTGTCATTGTGGTCAATTGTACCCATAACTACCAATGTTGTTTCCTCACTATAAGTTCTTACTGTTTTAGATTTGATTTCAGCTGAAGGTGTTTTAGTTTCTACAACTTCTACTTTTTCAGTCTCAGTCATTTCAACTTCTTTGACCTCTTCGTGAGATTCATATGAATTAGACTGACAATGTTTGTCAAATTCTGGTTCTTGTTCAAATCCTTTACGGATCATCTTTCCAACAATTTGATGCCAAGTCATACTACCTCTATATTCAAAGTGACCAGGTTCTGTCATAGTTACCTTTGCATCAAGAGATTCATCACCATTTACTAATGACTTCATTTTTTCTAAAACATCAGCAGTCACTTTAACTTTCTCAGAAGTTATATCTGACTTCTCAGCTATACGAATCTTATAATAACCCTCTGTTAAAAGTTTGAAGAGTGCTTCTTTTTTTAGACCAACAATGTCAGCAATCTTATCAGCCATTGCTCTGTTCTCTTCAGTCAAACCAATATCTTCTGGTTTTTGTTCTTCTGAAACATAGAATACATATCCAGTTGATTCTTCATTATCACTGAAACTATCAAGTCTGGTTTCAAGTATTTTCAAATCATCTACTTGTTTTTTCAACTTAGACTCAGCCATTGATATTTCTCTACGAAGTCTCTCTGACTCTTTTTCACCATCTTCAATTCTCTTCTTAAGCTCGGCTACCTTATCTTCATTCATCTTACGGAATTGTTCTTCCATATAAGATTGAGCGGCATTCTTCAAGTTCTCATTTGGTGCAGGTGGATTTTCAATAGTCTCTACAAATATCTTAGCATCTTCTTCTGAAAGAACTAATGTTTCAACATCATCTGAACCACCAAATAAATCATCAAGAAGTGATGCTCCCTTTTCAGACAGTTGTGGTGTATCTTCTTCAAACAAAGACTTTAATTTATCAATTGGCTTTTGATGTTCTACTTCAAGATAACAAAGTTTACCATCAATGTCAGCAAACTCAAGACCACTTACAACAAACTTTTGAGCATATCCAGTAACATTCATTGAGTCAATTTCATCAATCAATCTTTTAATTTGTTCATCATTACTTTGAGAGGTCTCTACTTCTTCAAAGTTTATAGTACCTTCATCACAAATAGTTAACTTGAATATTACTCCTTCTAAAACACCTGATAACTTCTCACCTTTAAGAAAGGCAATGTCACGAATGAAGCGAATTCTTGCCCCATTTACAGCTGAGACAAAGTTCAAAAACTTGCGTTTTGGTTTGAATTTGCCGATTATTGGTTCTTTAACTTCTTGTTTCTCTGTTGTTTCTTGCATATGTTCTTAAATTAGGTACAAATATAATAAAAAAAATACTAATATCAATCTTTTTTGATGATATTAATTTTAGCATCTCTTACTTCTTCTTTTGTAAGAGGTTCTGGAAGTTTAGAGCCTCTATAATAAAGATTATCGGTCTCAATATACTTATCACCAGTATCCTCAATTAGTCCAATAAGTATTGAGTTAGTGGGTTCTTTATCATCTTGTATATCAAATATCTCCATTATACAGTCTTTGAATGGAATGAGATTGTACTTTACAACTGGATCTTCATCTGAAAATTTATCTAAACAAAGTGTTAGTAAAAGATATAGTTCTCTGTCATTTAGTTGTTTCATTCTATCAACCTGTGAAGTAACATTGAAGTTTTTGTAAACCTCAAAGAACAACTTTGATACATTTACTTTTTTTTCTTGTGATTCTTTGGCGTCCATAATTTATTTTAGTATATCTTTTAGTTTTTCTTCTCTTAGTTGTTGTGTGTCAAATTCAAAAATTGATTTCATGTGAGCTCTTGGTATTTCTTCTTTTTCACCACTCTCATTTATAACCCAATACTTTCTCCAACCACCATTGATTCTATAACCATCTTCCCAAGACCAAGTTTCATACTCACCATCATACCATTTACCTTCAATAAATCTATCTTTCCATTTAATACTATCAAGTGGTCCTCTCGGAGCAGTTCTACTACCATTCTTACAAAGAAATTTAGTTTTGATAATCTGAGTCATTAAAGTCCTAATTTTTCTAATTTATACTCGCGGTATTCTTGTTTACTAACAGAACCTAACTCATATGCTCTTTGAAAGAAAACCTCAAAAATGTGTTCATGTCCTCCTTCTTTAGCAGCCATTGCTCTATTAATTGCCTTCCATTCATCTGTAATTTTTAAAGCTTGTTGTTGAGCAAGTCTTATAGCTTTATCTTCTTCGCCACCAGACTTAGAAACAATATCAGAAACTCTTTTGTAATTTTTTTCAAACTCTGTCTTTGTTTGACCGTTGTATCTTCCTTCTTTTAGACCTCTCATATAATTTTCTATTAATTTATCTAAGCAATTATAAAATCCATTTCGGAGTCTTAGTCCATTCCATTCACATTTACCAGTAAGGTTTTGTTCATAAACTTCACCAGTTTCTTTATTTCTTTTTCTTGTGATTTTTCCTTTAAACCAGAACCAGTAACAATTTAATCTTTCTTCTTCAAGAAAATCACTAAATTGTATATCTGACCAGTTTTTCATAATTATTTTCTCACTAAAGAGTCTGTCCAAATACACTTATTAAGAGATTCAATATGATAGTGGGTTGGAGTTATGTAAGTTGTATCACAACAGTTTGAAGAATAAGCATCACAACCAGCCTTTTGTGATTTACAAGAAAATAGAACGGATGCAAGTAGGACTAGAATTAGATATTTCATTGTTAAAAATTTAGTGCGGGTAGCAGGAGTTGAACCCGATACCATCGGTGTTAGAAGCCGACGTGACATCCCCGCCACATTAGATTCTACCCGCTTATTATTACACAAAGATACAAAATAATTTTTAATTATCAATCTTTTTTTTCTCCTCTTCTATGAATTCTTTTAAACCAGATTTCTTTATAGACCACTCAGCTGTTAGAAAAATGACAATCAACATTATAAACTTAAATGGTATAGTATTTGGATCTAAACTCCATAAATCATCAACACCCCATAACCAGAAAAAGAAACAGAACTCTAACATAGTAAGTATGTGAAAAATTCCTCTATAATTATTAAAAAAGAATCTTTTCATTAGTTTAGTATATCATCAATTCTACTGTTTCTACTATAACACAATTCATCTTCTCTGAATTTATTAACATTACCATAAGTCAGAACCGGTCCTTTATTATTTAACATCTGACAAGCTACATAGTCAATATAATACTCACCATCTAATTTTCTATAACTATAGTCTAAAACTAAATAATCTACAGACTTTTCAGTAATTGAAGAAACTATTGTACCAATTGGATATTTAAGTAGACAAACCTCGGATCCATCTTCTTTATAACCCCAGATTGATGAGAAGTAATTTATAGTGTCATCTAAGTAAGAGATGTAACACATAATAAGTGAAAGTTTACCGACAAATTTATAAGTAAACCTCTTATATTCTTTGTCTTCTACCTTATGAAGTGACTCACTTTTAGAATCAACAATCTTATCATCAAATTTTATTTCTGTAACTTTTTCATTATTTGAGTCTTTGAAAATGTATTTGGTACCAAACGGTTCTTGTATTAACTTTTCAAAAAGGTCAAAGAAAGTATCAACTCTATTAGAAGCAACTGAGAATGTATACTGGTATCTTATAAATGGATCTGTGGTAACCACAAACTGACCCATAGACATTGCAGTTTTTAACTCCTGTCTAAATGAAATGTGTGGTTCAGCTGACATTCTATTACTTATTGGGTAAACCGAGTAGTCACTTTTTTCAAGTCTTTTATTCCATTTTAGTATCTCAGTATCTGTTAGGTATTTCATCTTTTAAAATTTGAGTTATTTTTCTATTTCTGAATTCTTCTAAAGTTTCAAAGTGCTTTTTAAAATTCTTTTCACTTATAGGCCACCAACTATTTTTTTGTTCTGATTGTATTATAAGAAATGTAGCCGGTTTTTCATAATCTTGAGGCTCTCTACATTCATATATTTTACCCCATGCCCACTTAACATAGTCCTCACCATATTCTTTTCCATTTATGGCATAAAAGTTACTATTCTTTTCAAAGTAAGTTCTTTTACAATAGACTCTTAATATCTCCACTTAGAACTTGTCTATTTTTTTTACTTAGTCTCTTTAGTTTCAACACTGACATTTGTTATTTGATTAAGTTTTATGTCTCTCATAAGTTGAATGAAAAATCTCTCAAGATCTGAGACTGAGTTAAATTGAATACTGATGTAACTATCATTAGCATCAAATATCAACCAATTATCCTTTTGATAGATATGATTGTAACTGGTGACACCAGGTATAATTACAAAACTGTCTATTTCTGGTGGTTTATAACCAGCCGGTACTTCCTGTTTTGTAGAGATATTTATAGATGTTATCTTATTTGTATTTTTAGATATTCTGAGCATACTCACCAATTCTTCTATTAGCAACTTCTATATAGTCTGGTTGCAATTCAAAACCAATCCAGTTTCTACCAAGTTGTGAAGCAGAAACCGCAGTTGTACCAGTTCCCATAAAAGGATCTAAAACTAAGTCACCAGGTTTTGTAGAACCTTTGATGAAATAAGTTGCTAAGTCTACAGGATAAACAGCAACATGATTATCAGCGATTCTTTTTGATTCAGATGAAATATTAACTAAAGTAGTTGGAAGGGCACCACCAGGATTTGGCTTCCACTCTTTATACTCATTTGAATTTTGATTATCTTCTGTTCTTGCAAACCTTTTCTTAAGAGGTTTTTTCATTCTTTTAATTGACTTTTCTGAGTATTCAGTTCTCATAGAATCAATATCAAAATAAAAACCTTTTTCTTTTGCAAACCAGAAAACATATTCAACTCTGTCTCCGAATCTACTTCTATTTGGAAGACCCTTCATTTTATTCCAAAATAATCTTTCAAACAGTTTTAGACCAGACTCTTTATGTAGTCTTGATATTAAGTCAAAAACATAAGGATGTCTAAATCCACCTTCTACTTTATCATTTATATTCAATATAAATGAGCCAGTTGGTTTTATAACTCTTTCTATTTCTTTACAATAAGGTATAAACCAATCTACATAATCATTAGCAAGAATACCTTTGAAATCTACATATGTTTTTAAGTCAGCATAAGGAGGAGAGGTTATTACCAAGTCAACTGAATTGTCTGGTAGTAACTTTAATAATTCTAAAGAATCTCCTTGATGTATTTTATTAATTTGCATTACAATTATATTTTTAATATTAAAAATAGTTTAGCTCAGTATATCTTCAATCTTTGATTCTCTAATCTCACTAATAGTTTTACAATTGTGTTTTAGAAAAATACTCATATCACACCAATAAATGAAATGTCTACCGTTGTTGAAAATCATTTTATGGTCTTCTACTGAGAAAATATCAATATGAGATTCTAATTCAACCCACTCATGATTTGGAGACCATTTGCCATCATATTCAAAATACTCAGCACATTCTATTCTAATTTTATCTTTGAGATATAGTTTATCTCCTGACAAATAAGATTCAAACATTAAAGTATTTTGTTTAATTTATTCTCTCTAAATGTTGATAGACTGATTCCTTTTGTTAAATCATCTAGTGCATCCTCTATAATCTTTTCAGATGGACTCATATCTGAGCAGTATTTTGTTTTTATAGCATCTCTTAATGATCTACATTCTTTAAACTCACCACCATAGATGTAAAAAGAACCATTTGGTAACTTATCACTTCTTACCCAGATTGATGGACCACTTTCTAAAGACCAACTATTATTGTTGAGTATGAACTTTACTTCAGTCTCATATTTTGTACCATCTTCAGCTGTTGCTGTAAATTCTCTATGATAGTCTCTTTTATTATTAGGTCCTCTTTCAACCCATTCAAGTTGTGCATTTTTTGTAGCATCAATTAAAGTCTGAACAATTTTTTCAACTTTATCTTTTATCATATCTTCTTAAAATTTTTTAGAATCCAATCTAACTCATACTCCATATACTCATTTCCATAAAGAATATGATCCAGAACTAAATATGTCTGGGCCTTTTCATTCTCAACATAGAGAACATTATAAACTTCACCCTTTTTAAAAAGGGGCCAACCGAGGAAGTTATTAACATCCTCGGTGCATAAAAACTTATCTCCTTGTCTTATCATTTACTTAATAACTTTTTCTTTTGGTACAATCACTACATATACAGTATCTACAACTTTACCACTAGATTGATTACCAAAGATATTACCCATTGGGTCTCTGTCTAAAACTTCTACTTCTTTTACAAAGTAATTTGTTTCTCCTCTATTTGAAAACCAATTTTTTCCAAAAGTCTCATGGTATTTGATTTTAACTTTCCAACCTTCAGTTGCTGCACTATCTAATGTTGAAATAACATTTTGGTCATTTACATCATTATCAACTGAAAACTCAAATGGAGCTGCACTATTCATACCTGTTTGAGTTGTGTTAAGAGAACCTTCCCAAGAGTTCCATATCAGACCTTTTTGTGAAAATTTTGTAATCATTCCAACTCTTTCTCCGTTAGAGTAATTCTCCGTACAAGAAGTAAGGAAGATTGATAAAACTGCGATTGCTAAAAATTTGAATTGCTTCATATTAATTGTTTAATTTAGTTACACTTTTTTCTCTACGCACAAGTACGTAGTTTTCTTTTAACTCTCTCATTTGTCTATCATTGACAAACAAAATTGTTGGATTTGTACCGTTCCAAGACTTATCACTTTTCCAAACACCAAAGGTCACAGTGGCCATAGTGTCATTTTTAAGTAAATAAAGAGTATCTCGCTTTTCTGTAGTGTGTGCGAAACTTGCTTGGTTTGATACGGTTTGTGAATAAACCACTGATGTTAAAGCCATTGAGGCTAAAAATAATAGTTGTTTCATATATTTGTTATTTTAATTTTATTATTCTAAATAATATAAGTTGAGCTTAGCCACGATTCTGTTTTATCCTATCATTTATCTATGCCACTAACCCGACCTCATAGAACAGCTCACCTTCTCAGTCTGTTTGTGTTGCATCCTCGGTGGTGATATCGACCTAAGTCTCCCACCTTAAGCTGTGATGTCGTGAACTTCCTCCAGTTTTCACCAGCGATAGGTTCTCTTACTTATATTATATTTCCAATTTTCATATCTCTCAAAACAATTTTAATTAGTCCGCTATATCTAATAACATTATTTTATATTGTCTGTTGATAAGTTTCATTTCTAACCAGGCAGATACTTCTTCTTTTAAGATAACATGTAAATTATCATACTTTTCTGAGTTAATATTTCCGGTATTACCAAAGTGTTGATTGAAAACAGAAACAAGTTCATCTAAATCCCAGAAAAGATTTTGTTCATTGAGATAGTGTTTATATCTAAAACCTTTAGTATTAACTACAAGTATGAAATTTAGAATTTCTTTAACTTGATTATACTCTTCAATTCCCCATTTCTCGGACCACTCAACTAAAGTTTTGTATATTTTGACATCAGTTTTTGTTCTACCTACAACAAACTTCAAACTAAGTTCTTTTTTAAGTTTATCAACATCTATCTGGTCATACTTTTGAACTTTAATGCCAATATACTTATTCCACTTCTCAAGAATATAGGAAGCATCCATATCCAGTGGATTACAATCCAAAGAAGCATGAAAATTGAAGCAGAAGTTTATAAGGTTGTCTATTTGATTTTGTCTCATATAGTACAAATATAATCATAATTTAAACAAAAACAAAGGTTTTTTATATATAGAGTAAATTCTTATTTCAAAGTATGAAAATTAAACATAAAGTAATTAAAGAGTTTCAGTATTTAAGTCCTGATAAAAAGATTTTTATTCTTAAAGTTGGAACTATTTTAGAAGAATATATCTATAGAGTTAAGACTGAATTGATTCCTATTGATAAAGATATCATTGATAATAATCCTGAGTTCTTCGAGGTAATAGACTGGAAGGCAGAACTGTTAACATTTATGAGAGCTGAAAAAATGCCTCAACCTGCACAATTAGGTAAAAAACTAATTCCTTTCTTTGAAGATATGATTATGTCTTCAATTCAACAAAATCAATCTACTGGATTAGATTCATCTACTCTTAGAGATTTAGAAAGAAGAGAGAATGATTTACACTCATTTAAGAGAAATGTAGAACAGTTAGAATCTGATTTAACTATTTCTAAAAGAGATTTAGAAAGAAGAGAGTCTGACTTAAATAGCAGAGAAAGAAGAATTAAAGATAAAGAAGATGAAATAGATATCAGAACTAAGAGAATTGATAAAAGAGAAGAAGATTATAAAAATGAATTGAAATCTTTTGACAAGAGAGAAGATGACTTAAGACAAAGAAACAGAGAACTCACTGAAAAAGAGCTTGATATACAAGATAAACTACAGGATCTTAATGAGAGAGAAAGAAACTTTGACAGAAGTACTTTACAAAATGCTCAACAGTTTGATGCTAAATACAAAGAGTTACAAGATAAAATTGATGCTGACTTAAAGAAGGTGTCTGAAAAAGAAAGAAATTTAGAAATTTTATCTAAAGACTTAAATACAAGAGAAAGTGAATTACTTCAGAAAGAGTCTCAACTCGCAGATGCTAACAGAGACCTTAAGATTAAGTTAGAAGAAACTGAAACACTTTTAACAAATCTTAAATCAAAACAAGAAGAAATTGAAAGTAGAGAGTATAATGTTTCTGTCAGAGAATCTGATGTAAGTAACAGAGAAGAAATAGTAAGACAAAAAGAAGCTATACCAAATATAGCAACAATGCCAAGATAAAAAAAAACCCACTTTTGAGTGGGTTTTTTTTATTCATCATCATCATTATCATCATTATCATTAGGTAGTGGTTTCCAGAACTCTATAGTCATACTTTCGACATAACCATTTTTGATACCATTAACAGAGTAATGTTCAAATCCTAAATCTTTTATTCTATCAAATACTTCTTGAAAATTAATATGTAAGAATACATCTTTCATTGTAATTAAAACTAAATATCTATCATCATTCAATCTGGATGTTTTACTAACTTCAACTTTACCCATATCAGCATATTCTAGAAATACTTCTTTTATATCTTCAACTATGTCTTTATTTATATGTTTTACAAATGTTATGCAATCATAATAAACATCAAGTAAATTATCTATAAGTCTATTAGAAGCACCTTTGTAATCTTCAACTACTCCTCTCATCATTTCTTCAGTAAGAACACCATCATTCTCCCAACCATCTAAATCTACATTTGAGGAGTTCCAAAGTATTTCATCAATTTGGTCACATAAGTCACCAGTATGATTTGCGTAATAAGTTGTTATCACTTTTACAATATCATCACTATACTTATCTAGTAGTTCTTGTGGAGTTTCTTTTGATTCAAAATATTTCAAATATCTCATAGTTGTATATATAAATTTTAATATATAGTGTATTATGGATTCACTTAAAAAACTTTATAGCTACTTAAAAAAGAATAAAAATAAAAAGATTCTTTTTTTAACTACATCTAATAGATGGAGTGGTGATAAAGAACTTCCTAAATCATCTATTATTGCTGATGAAATTATTAAGAAATTAGGTCCTGATAGAATTGAATTAATAAATGTTTCTAAGTTGAAAATATTTCCTTGTGAAGGTAATGTATCAACAAAAAGAGGAAATACTTGCGGTCTAAAAGATGCTAAGTTAGACGATAAAGAAAAAAATCCTACTGGTCATATTAGATGTTGGGCATCACTTAATAACAAATCAGATGAAATGTATAAAGTAGCAAACGCTATCTTTGAAGCAGATATAGTTATATTCTTTGGTTCAATTCGCTGGGGTAAAATGAATGCTATTTATGCTGAGTTAGTTGAGAGACTTACTTGGTTAGAGAATAGACATAACACTTTAGGCGAGTCAAACCTACTTAAAGATAAAGAAGCTGGAATTATTGCAGTTGGACATAACTGGAATGGAGAAGAAGCTGTTAAATTGGAAAAACAAGTTTTAGGATTCTTTGGATTCAAAACACCAGATGTTCTTTCATTCAACTGGCAATGGACTAAAGATAAGCTTGATGAAAGTAAGAAAGGATATTTAGAAGAGTTCGGTGACTTCTTAAAAGAATTTGATTTTGTAGAGTCACTAAAAGAATCGGTTATTAAGTTCCGTGAATGGATAAAAAAATAAAACCTCTCTAATTGAGAGGTTTTTTTATATAAAAAATCCAGTGTTTTAAATTTTCAAAATTGTGAGTATTTTATTATCATAAAAGGTTCATGATGTTACATGTTTTTAGATAGAGAACAAACAGCTGTCAATTTTGGAACCAATTGTAGAATCAATTTTTTTCTTATCATCTAAATCAAGTGAATACAGATGTCTGTAAACATTTAAAATATCAGTTGTGGATTCTTTGTCTTGAATAAAGTTAGATAGTGAGTCACAGAAATTTTGATATTCTTTAATACCATCATATTTTTCAAGAACTGACCAAAGTATTGCCTTATTTTTTGTAGTGATTTTCATAACACAAATATAAGGAAAAATTGAGAATATGTCAAATAAATTTTAGAAAGGAAGTGCGTTTTCTTTTGATAACTTTTCTTTTAGTTTCAATAGATTGAAAACTTGTGAACTTGAGTGTTGAGGAAATTTATATTTGTTTTTCTTTACCCACTCTAAATCTTTAATTCTTTTCAGAGATTGTTTAATATAAGCAACACCGAACTTAGTTCTGACCGGAGCAACCTGGTCAAATTCTAAACTAAGTAGTCTAAGAAGGTCTACAGTCGGATCCTGCTTTATGTTTGCAGCAAATTTATTTGCCTTTTCTTCAAGTTGATTCTGAATAACTTTTATGGCAAATCCATTACTAAAAGATTCTAAAATCTTTTTGTCAATCATTTCTGTAATTCTCTCCTTTGTCATACGACAAATATAGTAATAAAATTCACAAAATCAAAATTTTATCTTAAAACTGTAACATGACCATACTTTGTCTTAGTTGAAGCAGAATCTCCTAACTTATATTGAACTGCCCATACATAAACACCATCTGGTACATAAGTTCCTGCATATGTTCCATCCCAATAACCATTTACATTGTGACATTCCCAAATTAACTGACCCCATCTATTGAATAGTAACAACTCAAACTCTATAGATTCTTGACCAGAAAAATAGAATCTCCAAACAGGATTATTTTCATCACCATCTGGCGTGAAAGCGTTTGGTATATAAAGTAAATCTTCTGGACACTGTGTGATATTGATTGTAGTTTGAGCTATTGGTGAAACACAACCGTTAACAGTTTCAGTAGCTGATATTAAATAAGTACCAGGTTGATTCCAAGTATATGTTAATTGAGGAACTTGATAGGTTTGATTTAATATAGTCCATTCTGTAGTTCCAGATAGATTTACATTGATAGTATAAGTTTGTGTTATAGAATCACCTAAACATAACTCATAAAATTCATCACTCGGAAGAATATCAATAATAAAAGGTTGTGGATTTACTATGAAAGAAGTAGTATCTGTAAATGAACAACCACTCTGAACATAAGTATAGACAACACTATCTTGTGAAGAATCAAACTGTGGACAAAATTGAGTAACAGTTTGTCCTGATATTGTAAATTGACCACCAGTTGGTAAAGCTGTTAAATTTACACACGGGTCATAACTACAGAAAGGACCTAATTGGTCAATTTGTGGATTCACTAAAAATATTGATAAATCAAAAACTGATGGTAGACTTGGACAACCTAATTGATTATACCCAGTCACTTGAACAGCACCTGGTATAAAACCTGCGGATTCAGAAGACCAATCTACATTAATTGAGTTTGTACTTTGACCAGCTGATATACTACCTATTGTTTGCCAAAGATATGTATAACCATTCTGATTAATTACTGAGTATATATCATTAGCTGATCCAAAACAAACTGTATCAGAACCAGTTATTGCACTTATTGTTACTTGTGGTGGATTATTCAAAACAGTTATAGCTTGAGCCGGACAACCGAACTGGTCAAGAACATTTACAGAATATTGACCAAAACATAAGTTTGTTGCAGTTTGAGTTGTTTGACCATTACTCCATAGATAAGTAAATGGTGGTGTTCCTCCTAATGGATTTACAGTTGCTGTGCCATTACAATCATTAAAACAGATAGGATCTTGAGTAACTATTTGTGGATTAGGTAATGGTGGTGGGTTATTGATAGTTACAGAACTATTATAAGTACAACCTGCCGCATCTACTAAGTTATAGTTATAAACTCCTGGACAAAGATTTGTTAAGTTAAAACTATTTCCAGGCACATTCCAAGAAATTGTGATAATACCTGTTCCTCCGTTTGGTGTTATATTTATAGAACCATCACATCCATTATTACAATTTGGATCTATACTCACAACTGTAGGATTTGGTAACTGAGGTGGTCCAGGTTGAACAAAAACAGTATCTGGACCTTGACCAGGACTAGCATTACAACTTGACCAACCAGCATTACAAGTAGGATAAACAAACTGACAAGTGTAGTTAGCACCTGCTGGTGGTGGAGTTACTGTTATAGTAGGTCCTGTTCCAATTGCTACTGGGTTTCCAACTTGAAACCAAGTCAAAGTTGGTGTAACAACAGGACCAGATGGTGTCCACCTTCTAGCATCATTTAGAGCTGTCCATTGTGTAGAATTTCTACCAGGAACAGTCACTGCTTGTAAGCCAGCAGCGTCATGAATTCCTTGAACAGCTGTACCACCAGCCCAGACTAAACAGTTTGGTTTAACTTGAATATGATTCTCTATATAATTTGAAGATTCATATAATACTATATGAAATGTTCCTTGAACATTAGTACAAGAAAACATCGGAACACCAATCCAACTCACAACAAGTTTTCTACAAGGAGCAGTTCCTTGAACTTGGTATCTTATTTGACCACCAACACCTGGATTCCAGTCTTGCCAAGGTCCCATAATACAGTTTTTAGGAATTGTTCCTGCGACAGATGGAATTCCAGCTGATGTAAATGTAGTTGGTTGAGCACCTGGACCGAGTGATACCCAACCATTGGAACCTATTCTAAATTGTGTATATGTTTGACCATAAAAACAAAATGTAAAGCCAATATTGAAAATACCAGATTGTGAATCATCTGACAATTGAACAAAAGCTCCTGTATTTGTTTGAGCAACATACGGAATTTGAGAAACCGTATAGTTTGTTGTTTGATTAGGATTTGAACCAGGAGAACACTGACTTAAATCCGCCACTAAAGTTGTTGAAGTTACACCACAAGGTAAATACTGATCAGGTCCAAGAAAAGGACACTGAGTATAACCATTTAGAGTAATAATTAAGCATAAAAATAAAAATTTCACAAATCTCATAACACATATCTTTTTTTTATAATTTTCTAACTATTTTAGAACCACCCTCACATTTTTTTATATAGATTCCTGAAGGACAAGTTGACATATCAACTTCTCTACCTGTTAAATCATAATACCTGCCTTCGCAATTTTCTAAATCTTTTTTTACATTAATTGCTATTATATCAAAAGTTTCTTTTTGACCATCATAGTCAACTTGTGTAAGTCTATAGTAGTTGATTCCTAAGAATGGTTGATTGTCAATAGCGTTATAGTCAATCTGTGTTGATGAATTACCATGTCCAGGTTTTTCAATAATTCTTGTCCAAGTAAATCCATCAAGTGATTTTTCAATGTAAAAATAATCATTGTTTTGCTCTGATGCTGTTGACCATGTTAGCAATACAACATTATCTTTGAACTCACCTTCAAACTTCATAAGTGTTATTGGTAAAGGACCACAGGGTGTACCATTTGTAACAGATAGTATAAAATTACCAGTACCAAGTGTAGATGAGTAGTGACCTACAGTTATAAAGTAAGTCACTCCAACATCAGAACACCAGGATGCCGTAGATTTCAAAGTACCAGCTGAACAAGTGCCGTCATCATCATTACATACCACTTCCACCATAGAATTAAGGGATGCACAACTTCCGGTGTATACTCTTATCTCTGTGTCAAAATTTGTAGAAGCATTACAAGTAGATGCAGCTAGTAGATTACCATTACCTACAACAGTGTACCAAACATTATATCCAAAAGTACCACAAGAAGAGATTGAGGTTGGTACATCACTTGTTGCTGTATTGTTAGAAGTAATTGCACTTGTATAAGGTAGAGTAGTTATGTTTATTGCACCAGAACAATTATCATTCAACAAAGGTGCTGGACAATTAAGTCTGTAACTTAAAATTGTACTTGCAGATAAATTAGCACAGGAAAAATTAGTAACAAGAATAGAATAGACACCAGTTGTTGGACAAGTCCAGTTAAGTGATGCTTTGTTACCAGTACAATAAGGACCATTATCATCAGCCGTTAATAATAAAACAGCAGTCAATGGGTTAGTCCCTGAGTATAATCTCAGATAAGTATCATTTGTAAATAAACTGTTACATGTGCTAAAATTATAGATACAACCGGCAGTAGCATTAAATGTCCAGAATCTTTTAGCTCCTGAAGTACCTGTAACATTTTGCCAAGTTGTTGTTGGTATAATACTTCCCATATTTGATGAAGTAGTATTACACATTTGTGAAAAAGCTCTGCTACTTAATAATATTAAGAACAAAATTAAATAATTAAATCTCATAAAATGAGTTAATTTTTATCTCACTTGAAGAACTTTTCAAAAAAACTACTCAAAAAGAACCCCCATCTTCCATGGGCCGGTCGAGTATATGTTGTTATATATTACAACAAAAAAGACTAAATTTTTAGATTTATTTCTAAATATCAGTAAATCAGATAATTAAATTTTACCGTTTATCAAATCCAATCTATGAATGAGCATTTCAATTTCAACTGGAAAATATTTTGACTCTAAATTTCTTACTTTTAACCTAAGACTCTCTGGTGTGTCTTCTTTAGATACATTACATTTGTATTGAGATATAACTTCTCCTTTGTCAAATTCTTCATTAACAAAATGAATTGTTATTCCACTTTCTGATTCACCAGAATCTATAACAGATTTATGAACATTCATACCATACATGCCTTTACCACCAAACTTTGGCAATAATGAAGGATGAATATTTACAATCTTGAATTTATCTATAAGCTGTTTAGGTATTTTTTTAAGATATCCAGCAAGAATTATTAAGTCTATTTTGCATGATACAAGCTCCTCAACTATATAGTCTGAATTATCTTCAGTGATGATAAGATGTTTTATATTAAATACTTTAGATTTTTTTACAGCACCACAATCTAATTTATTTGATATTAAAATAGATACTTTGGCTAAGGTTGAATTATTAAAGTGACTGACTAAGTTTTGAAAGTTACTACCTTCACCAGAGGCAAAAACACAAATATTAATCATTTTTCTTAAGTTTAATTAGATAGTATAGACAACCAGAGATAGCTCCTCCAATATGTGCTAAATGACTTGTACCATCATTTACTCCTAAATAAATAAACTCTAAAATAAAGAAGAAACCAATTATGTATTTAGCCTTGACTGGAAATAGAAAATAAACATAAAGTTCTTTATTTGGAAAAAGAAGAGCATAAACTGCCATTAGAGCCCAAATAGAACCAGATGCTCCAATGACTGGCAATGATGAAAAGATTATATGTGTAAGACCGGCAAAAAAACCAGATAAAAAGTATAATTGAATAAAGTTTTTTGTACCAAACTTATTTTCTAACTCTGTGCCAAATACAACTAAACCAAACATATTAAATAATACGTGTGTTACTGATATATGAAGAAACATATAACTCAACAACTGAATAGGATTAAAGAAGGGAGAATCTATTGGAGATAAAGCAAGAGAATTAAATGGTGAAAAACCTACTATAAAATAAGTTAATATAAATATTATTATATTCGCTACTAATAAGTTCTTAACTCCTGCTGTCAACTTCATCTTGTAAAATGTGATTTAATTTTAAGTTTCTTATTGTAGACTTATTAAACAAAATAGTTTCTCTTTCAGAATATTTAAAGTTATCAGTTCCATCATAAGAGTAGACAGTGTTAATAAATTCCACACCTTGATAAATATCTTTTGATTTTACTTTATCAATATCTAAATTCTTAACAATTTTAGTCACCATCATATATCTGTGGTTACCAAGAGTTGGCTTATAGATTATTTGAAACGCAAAACAATTCTTTAGAATACTTGATTTTATTTGCTTTCTAAAAACATCATCAATCTCAATCTCATATTCTAATTCGTGTCTATCTAACACAGAGTTTATATAACTATCTAAAATCATTTTCTGTTATCCATCACTACACGCATACAACCATGACAAACTATCACTGGACCATTTTTAGTCATTACAACTTCTCTATCACAAACTCCCTCACAGTCTTTTGTACCAACTGGCGCAAAATCTTTAAGAGGTTCTTCTTTTCTAGGTTTAAGGTTTTTCATTTTACAAAGATAGTAAAATTATACAATCTTACCTATTATTTGATGTCTTTTTATAGACTTTAATAAACTTAGTATCTCATCAGTCTCTTTATCTGGTGGGTATTGAGAATCAGATATCTCCTTATAATGTTGTATATGTAAATCCAATACTTCGTTGGTCAAAGGTTTTCTATTGTATTTTATCCAATCTTCCTTTATATAATTTGGCATCTGTGAAACATCTTTCACTTTTTCAACATCATCTTGTATGAAGTAGTAATCATCACTATCCTCAATTATAATTGTTACTTCTTGAATGAGTGTATGATGTACAAACTTCTCAGTTATAGAAATTGATTTATAAGGTAAGAGATTGATGACTCTTGAGTTTAGGTCCATTACTTAAACTTCTTTTTGAGGTCTGATAAATCTGTAAGATACATATCTTTAGGATCGGTAGCCTCTAATTTAGCAATTTCCTCTTTTTTCAATTTAAAATCTTCTTTGAGTTTTTCATACATTTCTTTAGTCAAAGAGTAGATAGGCATTCTTAAAAGATAGTCATAAGAGTCATCAATTTTATCAAGACCCATAGCTTCTATACCTTCAATAATTTGAGACTTTGCAACATTATTGACTTTTAGTTTACCATCAATAATTGCCTTGATGAATCTACCTCTATTTGAAAGTATCTTTAATTCTCTATTTAACTTTTCTAAAAGATACTCTTTTCTTTTATGATAGTAAGTTAATCTGAACTCAACAAAGTATTTAATAATGTCTGTTACAGATTCAAATATCTTTAATTTACCAGTTTCATCAAGAGTTGAATAAATCTCAGTTGATGACTCTTCAAGCTTTAGAAGTTTAATTAATTTCTCATCATCTAATTTATCTAAATCTACTCTTGTAAACTTAATTGTGTAGTCAATATTGTCTTTACAATTATCATCATAACTTACTATAAGTTTGTCATCAACAAGCTTATCAAGTAAGTCTTCATATTTCTCATAGGTCATTGAAGGTGGTAACTCACTGATTTTAACAGTAGATGTGTTAGCTCTATCAAATTTACCTCTTATAATCCACCTTTTCTTGTTCTCAGTATCTTGTATAAATTCACCAGTAAATCCATTTAATGATGGTTTTACTTCTCCTGGGTTTTTACCATTAAGAACTTTGACACAAGCATCAATCAGGTCTTTGATATCTCTATTTAATATGTTAGAGGCAAAACCTACAGCAATTCCAGAAGAACCATTTAGTAATACAGTTGGTACAATTGGTAAAAAGAACTTAGGTTCAATAGTTTCACCTTCTTCTTCTTTATATTCAAGTAATTCAAAATCTTTATAGATTAGTCTAAAATTCTCAGATAATTTTGTACCGATATAACGAGGAGCACCAGCCTGTGGTGATCTTAAGGATCCAAACTGACCATCTTCTTCTAAAAGAGGTGCATTATTTTTGAACTTTTGTGCTATTGTAATAATGGCATTTTCTAGTGATGCATTTCCGTGATGATAGAAAGCATCTGATGCTACCTTACCACCAAGTTGGAAAACCTTTAATGTCTTTTCTTGGCCTGTCTTCCATATTTGATTAGAAACATGTATAATTTTTCTTTGAGTCGGTTTGAAACCATCAATAACTGAAGGTATTGCTCTACCTTCAATAGAATACATTGCGAACTCCTTATATTCATTAGATAAGAACTCTGATATAGTTTTTTCAGTCATCATATTTTTATATATACTAAAAAGTTTACTTTGTTTTTATAATGAAGAGGTTGAAAAGATATAATGAGTTTTTAATTAATGAGGCCAAAGATGAAAATCTAAAAGCTAAACTAATTGAAATGGGTGTAACAGATGAAGATGAACTCATCAAACAAGTTCAATTGGCGAAGACTGGATATCTTGGTATGTATCTTCAACAAAACGGTGAGAAATTTACATTTGGTATATTAAAAGCAATATTCAAAGATGCTATAGTGGCAAAAAGAAAAACAGAAATTAAAAGAGGTATATTTAATATACTACCATCTCTAATACCTGTTGCATTGGCTCCATTTTTTCCAATACTTGCAATTGTAGGAACTATTTTTGGAGCATCTAGAATGTTCCATAAGGTATTCAACCCTATATTTGACTATATCAGTCCGAGCTCAAAGTATAGTAACTTTCTGAAGAGAATGATTGATGCTTATATGAGAATTCCAGAAGGAGAAGTGCCACTTAAAGATAGATTTACAAGAGCTTTTGTAGTTTCTGATAGATTAATAGACGCTATAAAACCAGAAGTTTTAGACCAGTTCTCAACATCTCTCAGTGAGAAAATGGAAGTTATGGATGATAGTATAGAAGTTCCAGACCACTATATAGAAAATGAACTTAAAATGTTCTTAAATAACAAGTTTAATGTTAATCCAGAAATACCTCTGAAACAATAAATATTTAAACAAACCAAAAACTTTGCTATATATACTTAAAATTCTTAGCAAAGAAAATGTCCGTAGATAAGAAATTCAAAAAATTAGATGATATTGACCACGTCATTCTTAGACCTGGTATGTATATCGGTTCTATCAAACCTCACAAATCTAATAAGTGGTTGATAAGTGGAGACAAAATGGTAAGTAGAGAAGTTACTTACAATCCTGGATTCCTGAAGATATTCGATGAAATAGTTACTAACTCTGTTGATGAGAGTAAGAGAAAAGGCTCAAAACTAAATACAATTAAAGTAGAAGTAGATAGAGGAAATAATTATATCACTATTTGGGATAATGGTGGAATTCCTGTTGTTAAACACAGTGAACACAAAGAATGGATTCCAGAAATGATTTTCTCTAACCTTAAAGCAGGTTCTAATTTTGATGACAGTGAATCCAGGTCTTGGGCAGGAACAAATGGTGTAGGTTCAACATTGACCAACATTTATTCTAAACAATTTACTGTTTCTACCTGTGATGGTACTAATCACTATACTCAAACTTTCTCTGATAATATGAGAAAGAGAACTACTGCTAAAGTTAAAAAGGCGACTAAAGGATTTACTGAAATAAGTTATTTAGTAGACTTTGAGAAATTTTCACTAACTGGAATAGATGATGACCATTTTTCAATGTTAGAAAAAAGAGTCTATGATATTGCGGCTTGTAATACTAATCTTAAAATATACTTTAATGGTAAGTTAATAAATTTCAAATCATTTGAAGACTACATAAAATACTATGTAACTGATTACTTCTTTGAATCAAAAAAAGACAAGAGTTGGTCAATTGGAATTGCTCTATCAGAAAATGGTTTTCAACAAGTCAGTTTTGCTAACTCTACTGATACTTATGATGGTGGCACACACGTTGATTATGTAATGAATCAAATCATTGCTCAGTTAAGAGAGTTCTTTTCAAAAAAACATAAAGTAGATGTTAAACCATCTGAACTTAGAAATCATATGTTTTTGTTTTTAGACTCTACTGTGATAAATCCATCATTCTCATCTCAAACAAAAGAGAAATTAATCACAGAAGTCAAAGACTTTGGTTCAACTTTTGAAGTTTCAAACAAATTAGTTCAGTCTATTTTGAAATCCGAAATAGTAAATTCAATATTAGATTGGATTCAACAAAAGAAAAATGCTGAGGATTCTAAACTACAAAGAGACCTTAATAAAAAACTTACTAAGATAAAAGTTGAGAAACTTATTGATGCTAAAGGTAAAGATAGATGGAAGTATTCAATTGGTTTGTTTGAAGGAGACTCTGCTATTTCAGCATTTAGAAAATATAGAGATCCACAAACTATGGGAGCATTTGCTCTTAAAGGTAAATTTGTGAATGTATCAGAAATGACTAATCAAAAATTAGTTCAAAATGATGAGGTTGTGAATCTAATGGCGGCTATTGGTCTAAAGTTAGGTCAGACTATTGACTTAAGGAATCTTAGATATGGTAGAGTACTATTCTATGTAGATGCTGATGTTGATGGTAACTCTATTGCTGGCTTACTCCTAAACTTTTTCTATAAATACTGGCCTGATATGTTTGACAGAAGAATGATTTACAAGGTTGAGACTCCTATTGTAGTAGCAGTCCCAAAATCTAAAACTAAAAAGAAAGTTCTTTTTTATTCTCAAACAGAATATAATAACTGGTCTGAAAAAAATGATCTGAAACAGTTTGAAATTAAGTATAAGAAAGGTTTAGCCGCTCTTGTTGATGATGAATATCAAGATATAATAAATTCACCAAGAATGACTTTAATAACAAAAGATGACTTTTCAGAAGGTTCACTAGATATTTGGTTTGGTAAAAACTCTGACCTGAGAAAAACTGAGTTATTAAGGTAATTTTCTTTCTTGTCTTAAAAATATTTTCTATATTTGCCGTGATGATCCGTGATCGTGCCTGGCGCAGACATATTGAAGAAAAAGTAGTTATAAGACGCTTAAGACATAAGTGTCAAAATGACTATTGGTGGAGATTTGAGGATGTAAATGGTATACAGAAATATAAAAGAACTGTCTCTGACTATATAGGAACTCAAGATTATTTTAGAGCGAAGACTATATCAACAACTAAATGGGATTCTAGGTATAAATCTAAATATTCTCCAAATAAATCAACTGGTTACCACAGAGATATCAGAAAAAGAAAAGGTTCTACCGGACTTAGAGAAAAAGATAAGAATCAAACATTTAAATTATTAAAAGAATATGGACTTAAATAGTTTAATACCTGATAGATTTAGACCTTTACACAATCCGACTTGGATTGCAATAGGTAACTTTTTATATTTTAAGAAACTTGAACTTATTCCAATTTGTTTTACTAAAGATGATGTAGTCTATATATTTTTAGATGCTAGAATCTCAAAACAAGTAATAAAACTAACAGAACACCTTATTTGTCTAAAAGCTGAATTTTACTTTTTAACACCAGAAGCGTCTAATCCAGCAGGAGTAATTGATTTTAATGAAAAGGTTATCAAAAACTATCTACTGTCATATGCAAAAAAAGAATTCTTTAATGGTTTCAAGTCTATAAACTTTGATATTATATCTAATATGGTTAAGTGGACAGAGAAGGAAAACTGTTTTGACTTAGTAAGAGATATTTATAATGATGTATTAAAAGTTGTAAATCACCAGAGTTGGGATTATTACACTAACAAGAGACATTTTGATTATTGTCAAGATATTAGAGAAGAATTTCAATCATTATATAGAGATATTCAAATTAGCAAAATCATATAATAATATATATGATTGATGAGCATTTTAAATTTTCATAAGTTTTTAGAAGAAGTAAATCTTACATTACCTGAACTTGGTAAAACAAGAGGTGATAGTTTAAGAGGAAATATACTTGTCAATAAACTCAAGTCTGGAGAACCTATAACAACTGATAAAGGTGATACTATCATAAGTAAAATGAAAGATGATGGTAACTGGGAAAGTGTTCCGGATGCTATTGACAATATAACTGATGATGATGGAAATTATGATCCAGATAAAGCAAAATCATACTTAAAATCTGGTAGTAGGTATATTAAGACTTTCAAAGATGTCAAGGGTAGTGAGTTTTCAGTTAATCAATTTAAGAAAACAAAAGAGTTTGGATCAAAGGGTGCTGGAAGATTGATAAGACAGTTTGAATCTGTTCAATGTATTTTTATAGCAATAAAACAAGCTAATCCTAATTTGATGTTATCAGCTTCAAATTTAGAAAGGCTTTTTCAGAATTTCAAATCTAATGCTGAGTTAAAAAATAGTTTATTTTTACCTGAAGAAATTGATGTAAATGATGAACTTATACAAGATTTCTTACAAGATACTAATTGGGTGTCTACTTTTTGTAAAATACCAAATAAGTTATTTTTAGAGGCTAATAATTTTGTCAATAGAAATATAAAATATAATATCTTTCATGTGGCTAGTAAAGATTCTAGATCACCACTTGTAAGTATTTATAAAAAGTATTCCGAGTTTGCAAAGGCTGGTAAATTCTATGATATAAATTTTGCTAAATTTTGTCCAGCTGATGTTTATTTAGTATCAAAGACACATATGGGTTCAATATCTAACTCAATAATGTCTACTAAGAATATAGTTGAATTATCGGACTTAATAGATGGACTTGTTACAAAAAAATTACTTCTTCCGCTTTCTCTTAAGAAAATCAATAAAGACACACCATTTACAATAATTATAAATAAAGAACCTGGTAAAGAAATGCCAGAGTTTTATATAGATGAGTTTATTGTTGGGTCAGATATGAAAGGTATCGGAACAAAAGTATCAACTACATCTGTTTGGAAACACCGTGATGATAAAGATGTTGATGTAAAAAATAGAGTCATAAACTTTGACTCTTCTGATACATCAAAAAAACAAAACATTGATGGTGAAGTAGAAGGTTCTTCTTCAAGACACGGTAAGATATCATTTAATGCAATAAGTAGAATATTAGCACCTATCTATACCGAGTATAATATTCAAAAATTAGAAACTCACACCAATCTTAGAGAAAAAACAGTTGAAGAGCTTGAATTAGAAGTTTCAGATTTGATTGGTAAAATTCAAGCACAATCTAATAGTATTTCTGAAGAGCCCCTAAGAATCAATATAAGACCAATAAAGAGAGGTTCTGATATTTCTGGTAATGAAAATAAATTAATTTCTAGAATTCAATCACTTCAAGTTTCTTTAGCACTTTTAGACCTTTATATACTTAACAGGCAGCTAGCTCATGAGACTATCACTAAGATGATGAGATACGCACTTTCTATACAAACTGACACCTTTGAAACTCCTATGTATCTTAGAGTTATTTAATTTCCTTTTTCTGGAAACAAATTTTACTATTTTATCTATAAATTGTAAAATTAATAAAATCTAATGATATGCGATTTAATAATAGACGGAAATTATATTCTCTCAAAGAATACATTTACACTTCATAAGAATAATCTTCTATTTGGTGCATTACACAAATCTCTTGAAAATACAGTTAACAATTACAGAAAATGGTATCCATTTGCTAATGTTTATTTAGTTTCAGATTCCAAGGAAAAATCTTGGAGAAAACAACTTATAACAAATTATAAGGCTACAAGAAAAAAAGACTCAGACATAGATTGGCAGTTTGTTTACAATGCTTATGGTGAATTCAAGGATTCAATGAAAGGTTTAGTAAAAGTATTAGAAGCTCCACACGTAGAAGGTGATGACTGGATTTCTTTTTTAGTTACTAAAGCGAATAGAGAAGGTAGATCAACTATAATTGTTTCTAATGACTATGACATTAAACAAATTGTAAACTATGGTTTAGAGCCACTATACATCAATATTATGACAAATGAGATGTATAACAAAGAAAAACTTTTCTTACCAAAAAACTATCAAATATTTTTGAATAAATTGTCTAAATTACCAAATGATGATATTTTCAATCTAAATGATAACAATGACTTTATTTTACTACTTGATAGATTCTTAAATAAGTATGAAGTCAATGAAATTGATCCAGTTGAGTCACTAATCATAAAAATTATATCTGGTGATTCATCAGATAATATTAGTTCTGTTTGGTCACAAACTAAAGCTGGTAAGAAAAGAGGTATTGGAGCAAGAGGAGCTAAGACCATTTATGATGAGTATCTTCAAGAGTTTGGAGAAATAAACTTACAAGATCCAGACTTATATGAGAATATAGCTGATTTAATTTGTGAAAAGAAAAAGATTAGTAAAACTCAAATAGAAAACATAGTTGAGAATATAAAAGGTAATATGAAACTTATAGACTTAAGAATGCATAATTTACCTGGTGAGATTGTAGAAAAGATGGAAACTAAGTATAGTAACAATGGCTGAGATAATTGATGTTGCAAATGCAATCTTTACTAAGAAGTCAGAATGGAAAAATATAACTGATGAAGACAAGGAAAAGTTTTTCTTTGTCTTCAATCGGTATTTTGCAAAAAAATATCCAGAAAAAGCTCAACTTTTGAATCTGAAAAATATAGATAAAGTATCTGCTTTTGATTTGTGGTATCAATTTATGTTAGATAAACCCTATCCTAAATGGTTCTGGTCTAAATCTGAAAAATCCGAAAAATCCGATATTTCTGAAAAAGACTATAAATTATTACTACAAAAGCTGAACATCAAAGATACAGACTTAGATTTTCTAATAAAAAATCACTTTGGATTTATCAAAGATGAGTTAAAATACTTTAAGGATTTAGAAAAAAGATAAACAAATAAATAATATGAATACAGCAGTAGAAACACAAATGAAATGGTACATAGTTAGAGCACAATCTAATCGTGAAAGATCAGTTTCTGAAAAACTTATTAAAGAATCAGAAAAAGGATCTTTAGTAGGTAAAATCGGAAGAGTATTAGTACCAACTGAAAAATCAGTAGGAGTTAGAAATGGTAAAAAAGTTACCAGAGAAAAAGTTATGTATCCTGGATATATCTTTGTTGAAACTAACGCTATTGGTGAATTAACATTCTTTGTAAAAGGTTGTGATGGAGCAACTGGATTACTTCAAAGTAAAAGTGGTGTAATTCAACCTCTACATAACGCAGAAGTTGATAGAATGTTAGGTGTTCAACAAGAGATTATTGAAAAGGCTGAAGTTGAAAACAGATTTGTTGTTGGTGAAGAAGTTAAGATTCTTGATGGACCATTTACTTCATTCACAGGTTCAATTGAATCTATCACCGACCAAAAGGTTAGAGTATCGGTTCTAATCTTTGGAAGAAAAACTCCAGTAGAGTTAAATATCCTTCAAATTGATAAGGTGTATTAATGAGTCTTATTAAATCATATGGTGTTAATAGAGACCGTAAGATTTATGGAAACTGTCAAGTTCTATCACCCGAAGGTCTTTTGATGTTTAGATGTAACGAAAAGAAAGTCAATTGGTATCTAAAAAGAAATCTTGGTGAAGTTCTAAGTGATAATCCTATCACAATAAAACTGAAATTCAATCCTAAGGGACTTGGTAATCATAACAAGGTTTTTGGTCTTTCTGAAATGGGAAACAAATGTGTGTCTTGTGGTACTGAAGAGTATCTCACAAGACACCATGTTGTGCCACACTGTTACAGAAAACATTTTCCTGTTGAGTTAAAATCACATAATTTTCACGATGTACTATCATTATGTGTAAATTGTCATGAGTCATATGAAAGAAAAGCTGATGAACTTAAAAGGAGTCTTTGTGAGACATATTCAGCTCCGATAAACGGTGAAGCTGAAAGTAATAGAGAGTTATTAAAGTTTATCAAATTTGCTAACACTCTTTTGATTGAAAACAACTCTAAGATTCCAAAGAAAAGAATTGATATGATAAAAGATGAATTAAAGAAATATCTTGGTGTTAAGAGATTGACTAAAAAAATGCTTTTAGATTTATCTAAAACTAAACAAACTATCATAAAAAAGACTCACGGTCAAATTGTTATAAATAAAGTAGATGACATTCAAAAATTTGTAGAGATGTGGAGAGAACATTTTATCACAAACATTGATTGTAAACATCTACCTAAAAATTGGAATGTTAAAAATAAAATATGTCTGACAAAGATTTAATTGCTAAGTTATTAAAAGCATCAGAGGTTATACACAAAGCTTCTACAAGAGGTGGTGCTAATTATATTATAACATCACCAACTGTATCTCAAATGATAAATAGTTTATACAATCAAAGAGTTAATGATAGAAAAGAAAAAATAATTAGAATCTTTAATGAAGAAGTATAAAGTTAAAGGAGTTGAAATAGAAGATGGTAGTATAAGTCCATATAGCGTTGATATAGAAGATGAACTTACTAAAATTCTATCAGAATCAATAGCAAAAGAAATTGATAAAGAGATCCTTAGAAGTTTAGGTATTTTTGAAAGACCTATTAGAAGAAAAAATTCAATAAATAAAATATTCAATGACTAAACAGGAGAGATATGATAGAACCTATTTGAATATGGCTAAAGAATGGGCCAAGCTTTCCCACTGCTCAAGAAAACAAGTCGGTGCTCTTATTGTTAAAAATGGAATGATTATATCAGATGGTTACAATGGCACACCAACTGGTTTTGATAACCAATGTGAAACTAATGAAAATGAGACTCATTGGTTTGTTATACACGGAGAAGCTAATGCCATACTTAAGTGTGCTAGAAATGGTCACTCTTGTGACGGAGCAACTCTTTATCAAACACATTCACCTTGTAGAGACTGTTCTAAACTTATACTACAATCTGGAATAAAAAGATTAGTCTATTTAGAAGACTACAAAGATACTTCTGGATTAGAATTTTTGAGAGAAGCCAAAATTGAAATAGTGAAATATGGATGAAGAATTGAGATTAATGATGGAAAATCACAAGCTTGATATGTTATACAAGCATAATTTATTTTCTGTCAAATCTATTTCACAACTAATTGGTACTTGGGAAAGTTACTCACCTGAACAACAGTATATGTTAGAAAATCTTACAAAAAGAGATTCTTCTATAAATAGAAATTTCACTTATGATGGTGATTATGATGATAAGTTTATATATGGTGAGATAAAAAGACCAGGAGTTGACACCCTGATTGATAGAATATCACGTTATAAAAAAATCACAGACAAAGATGTATTTGTTGATATCGGATGTGGTTCTGGTAAAATTCTAATACACATGGGTATTAAATCACAATTCAAAACTCTTGTGGGATTGGAGATTCAAAAGGAAAGAATTGAATATGCTAAATTAATTAAGGAAGAAGTTCTACCAGAAAAACCAATTTTCTTTTTACAAAAAGATGTCAAAGATTTTGATTTGTCCATTGGTACGGTATTCTTTATGAATGACATAGCATTTGACAAGCAAACAAGATTAGATATCTATAATAGACTTCCAAAAGGAGCTCACTTTATAACAGCATTCAAAAATCCAGACTGTAAGATACTAAAGGAGGAAATGAGATTAGAAGTCACCTGGAAAAATAAAGAAATTTACAATTATTATATTAAATAAGATGTTTCAAGAATTTATATCAAATATAAGAACACAGTTCAACATAACAGACTCTAAGTCTATTTCTATTTATCCTATTGGTGAAAATAACCTTGAGGGTATTAAAATACTTATTGAAAACTGTTTCAAAATGGGTGGTGATAATAGTAACGTTAGAATGGCTACTGTAGATCCTACTCTTTGGCTTGGTCAATTTTTAGACCAGAATTGGAGTAAGATATCTTATGTTACCTCAGTGCCGTCTTTTGATGTACTTAAGGTCATATCAAATAAAATTGTAACAAAGAGATATAATGTAGATTCGGTGGAGTTAGAATCAGATGAGATGTTAAATGAATTTCTTGAAAAAGGTAGATGGAAAACATTAGTTATTTTCTCAGTTGTTAAATATGTTGACCTTGTTACTTTGTCAACTTCTTATAGATTAAGAGTGGCTGACATAACTGAGAAATATGAAGAAAGAGATAATAAAATAAAAGAAATATTAAATTAAAATTATGGAACTAGTAACAACAAAAATCTGTATGGCATTGGACTTAGGCGTCCATGGTAATCTATTTGGTGGAAATATGATGTCTTTTTTAGATGAAGCTGCCGCTGCTTATGCTTGTCAAATATGTGACTCGGCAAAGATGGTAACAAAGAAGATTGAAGAAGTAGTATTTAAAAGTCCTGTAAAGGTTGGAAACTTAATAAAGATATATGCATCAGTTGATACATTTGGAAATACTTCAATTACTATAAATCTTGAAGCAAGAAAACATAATGTTCATACTGGTAAACAAGAATTAGTCTGCTCAACTAAAATGGTATTTGTCAAACTTGATGAAGAGGGGTCTCCAATTCCTATTTCAGATAGAGTTAAGTTAAGATATCAGGAAAGATTTAAGAAATATGGAAGAGGTTTACTCCATCCAGAAGAATTAGAAAGAGAAAAGATTGAAAAAGAAAAAAGAGTCAGTTAATTGACTCTTTTTTTATTTTAGTAGTTGTCTTTTTATAGTGAAACACAACAAAAATAGGATGATTTATATATAGTATGTATGAAATACTACTCAATACACTTTAATAGACCGGATTTTGTTGAAATTCAATTTGAATTATCAAAAAGGTATAATTATGATTTAGTCATAGTAAATAATGGTGGTAACAAAACCATCAGAGAGGTATCAGATAGACTTGGAGTTGAATATTTAGAGACTTTAAATGTTGGTGGCAATGGATCAACATCACACGGTGCATCAATAAATCAGATTATTAAAAAGATAGATATGTCAGAGGACTGGGGACTACTCGACCACGATATGTTTATAACAACCAATATTGATTTTGAAAAGTATGATGCTGATGTTATTACTATAAAATGTCATAATATCCCTTCAACTCCTTATATGTGGCCTGGTATGCTAATCTGCAGAGGTGGTGTTGATTTATCAGACGTTGACTTTAGACCTGGATTTGGTATAAAAGCAGATACTGGATCGGATACCTATAGATATGTTGATAAGTATAAAGTAAAGTGGTGTGAGTTCGAAATACACGGCGTTCACGATCACACAATGATACAAAATAGTAGAGCAATAAATAAACACAAAGTTGATAATGATGTGTTAGGATATCATTACATAAATGGTTCGAACTGGACTGGTGGTAACGTTATGGATGATAAGAATCAAATCTTAAAATCGATTTTACAAATTGGTTGTGGAATCAAGACGAGCAATTACTCCTGAAATTATAACAAAATCACCCTTTGAGAACTTGAAATTGTTGTCTGTATTTGAGAACTGCGAGGTCTTTTGCTTTGGCTTCAATTTCTGTATCAAAGTCAAGACCATATGTTTTAATTTCTTCATAGATATAATCTGCGTGTGCTGTTTGTTTACCAGTAAAGTCTTCAATAGTTTTAGGTGAGCTCATATGAGTTAGAGGTCTAACATCACCCCAAGTAGAACAAGCAAGTTTTAATGCTTCTTCTTGTGAAATATCTTGGGGTCCATAATTATGATGATGAAAATCGTGAGTTATAGGCACTCCAATTTTCTTATAGATTAAATCATATAAAATTTTAGTTGAATATTGATTTGGCCCATCATCATTCTCAACAACCAATCTTTTTCGGCAAGATTCACTTAAATTCCAAAATTGATTACAAAATCTTTCAGCCGCTTCTTCTCTGGTTGGTTTAGTAGTATTAACATGTATATTAATTGGATAATAATGTGTCTGTTCTAAACCCATTAAATCCATTATTTGAGCATGTTTATCTAATTCATCAATAGCATTTTTAACAACAACTGGATTTTCACTGGCTGGAATACAGAAGTGAGTTGGGTGAAAAGAAAGTCTCATTCTTTTAGACTTTGAGTAATCACCTATTGATTTTAACTTAGTAGATATAGTCTTGAAGTTTGGTAAATCTTCTAATTTATAGAAGCCAATACATGGAAACATGTCACTCGACATTCTATAAACAAAAATATTGTTTTTAACATTCCATTGAACTATCTTCTCAAGATCATTAATATTCTGTATGGCTAATTCGGATACATACTCAAGGCCTTTAGTCTCGAATGTCTTCTTAGTCATTCCTCTGTTGACTGTTATTTGGTCTTTTTTACTCTTACCCTCGTTTAACGAGATATTAATACAACAATATCCTATATTACCCATAATGCAAATATACTAAAAATAATATATAGTATATGATAATTTATAGAATTTTTAATAAAATAAATGGTAAATCTTATATAGGTCAGTCTGTTGTAAGTTTTAACAAGAGATATAAAGGTAGTGATTGGTTAAGATATACACACAATCAAATTCTTAAAAATTCTGTTAATAAATATGGCATAGAAAATTTTGACTTTGAAATAATAGAAGATAATGTTAAGGAAACTAATAAACAGAATTAATTTTTTAATATATACATTATGAAGATTATTAAATTTACAGAGTTTATCAAAGAAGAGTTAGTTAACGATACTCCTGAGTCTTATATAGAAGTTGCACTCAAGCAGATTAAGAAAAAGATTGATAAAATGTTTGAGTTTCAAGAAGAAGGTGACTTCAGTGAAGAAGGCGGTGAAGAACAAGAAAAGACTGTTAAAAAGGCTAAAATTGATAGCAGAAAAAAATCTGATATTACTTTCAAGGATTTAGGAGTAAGATTAGAGAGTTCTGAAATATCTAAGTATTCAAAAATGTATGACTCTTTAACTGTGAAGTTTACAGATGAAAATGGAACATACTCTCTGTTTATAGCAATTGACTTAAAAGATGCTCTTCCAAAAGATCCTAATAAAGACTTTTCATATGACCAGATAGAAAAGTGTTATATCAAATTCAAAAAATATGATTTAGATACATTTGAAGTAATTGGGCAAATTACTAAAAATGTTGAAATTAAAAAGATAGATGAGGAATTTTTAATAGATCTTAAGATTGAATTAGATGATAAATTCGGTGATGAAGAAGAATTCGAAATAGAAACTGAATAATTAATACAAAAATATTTTAACTACCCTATAGTAACTCTATAGGGTTTTTTATTTAGAGACATTTGAATTTTTAATAAATACACTAATATGGCTTACAATGTTGTTACAAATATGACTGTTATGCAGGAAATCAGAAGATGTAGATATTTCAAGGTAAATCTTGGATTAGCATCTACTGTTGATAAAGGCGGTAATAGAGTTTTTAATGATGCAGACAAGTTTGCTCACTACTACAATTCTGCATATAAAACAACTATCTATGGACAAGGTAATGTTGGTGATATAAAATTTTATATAGACCACTTTATTAGAGAACCACTTTTAGCAGTATATGTAGGTCCTGAATTTGAAGAGTTCATATTCAATGTTGATTTTGATTTGATAAAAGAGAAAGGTATAGATTTCTACTTAGGTCACATACTTAAAGAAGTAGAGACTCAACATGAAGAAAGAGTTAGAACAAATACTGAAAAGAAAATGGAACCAAAGAAAACTGGTAATCCAGAATTAGTAACATTTAATCCAGGTGCAGTTACCTATGATGACTTAAAGGCATATATAGAAAAACAAAATGCTGAAAGGTACAAAAAGATATAAAAAAAATAAGCAGCTATGAAACTAAAAAGAATACTAAAACTTAGAATGGTTGGTGAAGATGTAAATTATCTTCAAACTAAACTAAAACAACATGGTTTTTTTCATGAAAGAATTGATGGTAATTTTGGTCAAAACACACTAGTTGCTGTTAGTAACTTTCAAAGAGCTGCTGGATTGAAAGCTGATGGTATTGTTGGTTCATTGACTTGGTCAAAGCTAAGCACATACGGTCAAGTAAAAGAAGTACCAGTTCTTATAGATGAGATACCACTTGAGGTTTCCCATATAGGTCAAGGTAATTTTAAGATTTATGATTGTCTTTTAGATGAAGAAGAATACTATAAAAAAGAAGTCAAAAAAGATACTATTTATTTACATCATACAGCTGGTGGTTCAAGACCAGATTGGACAATTGGTTCTTGGGAAAGAGACTTTGTAAAAGATAGAAAAGGAAATATTGTTTATGATGACCAAGGTAATCCAAAACCTTTGAAAGTTGGTACTTCTTATGTAATAGGTAGAAAGTCCTCTACAACAGGTGATAGAACTTGGGATGGTAAAGTATTAAGAGCTTTTGATGATAAGTATTGGGCTTATCACTTAGGTGTAAATGATCCAAAATTAGATTTTAACTCCAGGTCAATTGGTATAGAAATTTGTAATTATGGTCCACTTACTTTAGGTAAAGATGGTAGATTTTATAACTATGTAAATAAGCCAATCATGGAAAGTGAAGTAGTTAAATTAGATAAACCATTCAGAGGATATGAATATTGGGAAAGATATACAGATGCTCAATTAGAAAGTACAAGAAATTTATTATTTCATCTTATAATAAAATGGGGTATGACCATTGAAGGTAAAATCTATAATGAGAAATGGTTTGATTATGATGCTACAAGATTATCAAATGGTGGTATCAGATCTCATACTCAAGTAAGAAGAGATAAGTTTGACATTTTTCCACAAAAGGAAATGATACAAATGTTGAATAGTCTTTAATTGTATATTATTGAAAGACTTTTATAAACTAAAAGTTGTTGTTCAGAAGTTAACTCTTCAAAGTCACAGAAATAATCATAGTCATCTTCTTCAAAGATGTGCATTAAAATTTTATCTTCTTCAGCAGACCACTCTATTGAATTGAATGTGGTTTCACCAACATTGATGTCTATAACTAATTCATTAATACCCATTCCGAGTATCAATATTAAATCTTTGACTTTATTTTTCATGGGAAAACCTATTTTTTTGACCATAAGATATATATAAACAAATTTTTTTGAATTAAAAGAATAACTTTTGAAAATTTGATTTTTAATATATATTCTAATAAAAAAAATATCTAAATGAGAATTCTTCAATATTCAAACTTTATAAATGAGCAAAAGGTCTCTGAACTGATATTAGAATCTAAAGTAGTTTATTCTAAAAAGTTTATCAATATACTTAATAAAATGAGAAGTAATAAAGTTGCAAGTGAGTTAATCAAACTTTATTCAAAAGATATTGATGTTGTTCAAAACTATTTAGATATTACTGACCAGAAAGATGCAGTTAGTTTTACTCCTGATAGAAAAGTACAAGAGATTACAAAAGACAAACCAGAAACTTGGAAAGTAGTTGAGTCTGGTAGATACTTAACTTCTAGTGATAGAAATAATAAAATATTTGAAGCACTTGGTTATGATAAACAAAAGTATGGATGTTGGTCACCTGATACAGATTCAATTGGTTTAATACTATCTGAGACTGTTAGTTCAGTTTCTGGAAAAATATATGTTATGTTTCAAGAGTATGGTGTTACTGATCCAAGAATTGGTGTAATAAATAAAGCAGCTCTTGAGCCTGAAGATGCAGAAGATAATAGAGTCTGGGGAATGTCAAGAAATAATATTAAAGTTGGTAGATTAGCAAGAGCTATTTTATCTGCTGCGAAGATTTCATTTACAGATGCTGATATAGAACAATTTACTAATCAATACAAAGCAACTTATGATTTTGCTAAGGACATTCTTAAACAATTTGATATTGTCACTGGTAATAAAATCGCTTATTGGTATGATGAAAATAATTACACTTCTGGTGGTGGAACATTGAATAATTCTTGTATGGCATCAGTAGATTCTGATTACTTTGATATCTACACACAAAACTCACAAGTTAGTTTAGTTATATTATACTCTGATAATGGTGTAATAGATGGTGATAAGTATAAATCAGATTTAATAAAAGGTAGAGCTATTTTATGGGATGCTGAAATTAATGGACGCATTGTGAAGTTTATGGATAGAATTTATACAACACAAGATGCTGATGTAGAATTATTCAAACAATTTGCTGAAAAGAACGGATGGTATTATAAGAGAAGTCAAAGTATGGAACCTGGTGAAACTATAACAAATGGTTCTGAGTCTATAAGAGTTTTAATAAAAGTAAAATTAGATAATTTTGATTTTGAATATTACCCATACTGTGATACTATGTGTTACTTAAATGAGAATGATGGTTGTTTATATAACCGTGAAATGGGTGATGGTAAAGCACTGAGAGATACTGGTGGTGGTTATGATGAATATTATGAATAAAATAAAAAAAACCCAGTCAAAGACTGGGTTTTTTGTTTACCTTACGATTTCATTATTTAACTTCTTCGTAAGATGTGTCTTCAACATCGCCATTACCATTGTCGGTGTTGTTAGATGGTTGTGGTTCTGATTGAGACTCTTGATACAATCTAGTTGAGATTGTTTGCCAAGTCTCATTTAACTTCTGAGAGGTTTCATCAATTCTTTGAATGTCTTTTTCAGAGTGTGCTGATTTAAGAGATTCAAGGTCAGTGTTAAGAGCCGACTTATCTTCTTCAGTAAGCTTTTCAGAGAACTCTTTCATTTGCTTTTCTGTTTGGAAAATAAGGTTATCAGCCATGTTTAACTTGTCAACCTTTTCTTTTTCAGCTTTGTCGGCCTCAGCATTTGCTTCAGCTTCTGCTTTCATTCTTTCAATTTCTTCTTTAGTCAACTGAGAACCACCTTCAATACGGATTTTGTTTTCCTTACCAGATGCTTTGTCTTTAGCTGAAACTGAAAGAATACCGTTGGCATCAATATCAAATGTTACTTCAATTTGAGGAATACCTCTTGGAGCTGGCATGATTCCATCTAAGTGGAAGCGTCCAAGTGAACGGTTGTCCTTAGCCATTGGTCTCTCACCTTGTAGAACATGAATTTCTACAGATGGTTGATTGTCAGCGGCGGTTGAGAACGTTTCTGACTTACGGGTCGGAATTGTTGTATTCGCCTCAATCAACTTAGTCATTACACCACCCATTGTCTCAATACCAAGAGAAAGTGGTGTAACATCAAGAAGAAGAACATCAGTGATACCACCAGTTAATACTGCTCCTTGGATAGCCGCACCAAGTGCAACAACTTCATCAGGGTTTACAGATTTGTTTGGTTTCTTACCAATGTATTTTTCAAGAGCTTCTTGAATAGCTGGAATTCTTGTAGAACCACCAACAAGAATTACCTCATCAATTTCAGATGGTTTTAGATTAGCACTCTTCAAAGCTGATTTAGCACAAGCGATAGCTCTATCAACAAGACTTGAAGTCATTTGATCAAACTTAGCTTTTGTTAAAGTCTTTACAAAGTGTAATGGAAGACCATCCTGTGCAGTGATGTAAGGTAGGTTAATTTCGGATTGAGAAGTAGATGATAACTCAATCTTAGCCTTTTCAGCTGCTTCTTTCAAACGCTGTAAAGCCATTGGATCTTTTGAAAGATCCATTGAGTATTCACTTTTGAATTCCTCAACCATCCAATTAATGATTGCGTTATCAAAGTCATCACCACCTAAGTGAGTATCACCATCAGTAGATTTAACTTCAAATACACCATCACCGATTTCTAGAACTGATACATCATGAGTACCACCACCACAGTCAAATACTAAGATTTTAGAATCTGTATTCTTCTTATCTAAGCCGTAAGCTAAAGCTGCTGCGGTAGGCTCATTAATGATACGCTCAACTTTCAAACCAGCGATTTCACCAGCTTCAATAGTTGCAGTTCTTTCAGCGTCTCCGAAGTAGGCTGGAACAGTGATTACTGCTCTTGTTACTTCACAACCTAAATAGTCTTCAGCTGTTTTCTTCATTTTCTGAAGAATCATAGCTGAAACCTCTTGAGGAGTATAGTCTCTATCATCAATTTTAACAACTGGAACATTGTTAGTTCCTTTGCCAACTTGATAAGGTACTCTTGTTACTTCATCAGTACATACAGAGTAGTCTTTACCAATAAATCTCTTAATAGAGTATACTGTTTTTTTAGGGTTAGTAACCGCTTGTCTTTTTGCAGGGTCACCAATTTTTCTATCATTGTCGGTAAATCCAACAACAGATGGGGTAGTTCTCTTACCCTCGGAGTTGGTGATGACAATTGGTTCACCACCTTCAACTACTGCTACACATGAGTTAGTAGTTCCTAAGTCGATTCCTATAATTACGTCTTTTGCCATATTTTTTTGTTTTTTTAGTATGTGTTATATCAATTTATTTGCCAAAGTTTAATTACTGACATTTTGTCATATGTATTAAACACTGATTTTATATACTTTGTTCTAAAAAAAGTTTAATATATAATGTATGAAATTTTTAAAAGAATGGTCAAACTGGAATCCTGAATTAAATCAAAGAGTTAGAGACTATATTGATACTAATAAAACTAACTTATTGAGTATGTGGGATGATGAAAAATCTGAAGAAGAGAATATGCAATATCTAATTGACTATTTCACAGAATATCCAGATGAAATGAATCCAGTTGTAAATCCAGATAGAGTCAAAACAATTAGTTCTAAGTCTGGTATGAAAAATTCAGCACCTGTTATGATGAATATAGGAGGTGTGAGAGACTTTAAAAGTTTTTAATTCTTATTAAAATTCAAAAACTCTTTTTATCTTCATAATTTAATTAACCAAATTGTAGGATTTATCCCACTTAAAACATAATAAGTCATTCTACGATTACCACCAATAATATACCATTTACCACCTATTTCAATTGCAGATGTTAATGGCATTTTACCACCTTTTTCAATATTTTTATCAAAGAAATCAAAAGATCCTCCGTAATAATTAACAAACTGACAAGCTTCTGCATAAGCCTGTTTATCAATATCTGGAAAGTCTTTGAATACCTGTGGTGTGTTTAATCTATCTTCAGCTCCTTTTGATTTTAAAAAATCCATAGTCTTATCATAAGAAGCTTTTAATCTTTGATACTCACCAGCATCTTTTAGAAATTTTGCAAAATCTCCTCTACCAATAGACTGAGAATCATCAGCTAATTTCTTTACTCCTGATTCATCCAATTGAACTTTTTGACCAGTCCAAAATAATTTTCTACAAAGCTTAATAAACTCATAGTAAGGCTTAGCATCTACCTTTTCACCATTTTTTAGTGTGTAAGTTGTTTTTCTTAGTAAATCTTCAGATGTCGTTCTTAGTTCTTTAGAAGTGTCTGTGTGTTTTCCATTTGAATCTTCAACTTGCTGTTCAAACTCTTCTGGTTCAAAATCCATAGCTTTTCCTTTAGTTCCAAAAATTGATTTATCTAAAGTAAATTTCTCACCACCTACCAAAAACTCATCTGGTAAATCATCACGCTTATCATTAAAGACTCTGAACATTTCTTTGACTTCAAATTCGGCGTTTCCCCAGTTTACCTTAGTAGCCTTTGAAACTAGCTCTTCAGTAATAAATTCTAAATACTTTTTGATTCTCATAACACTATATATAAAAAAAAAGAGAGGTTTTTACCTCTCTTTTTAATTATCATCCGACTCTTCAGGATCTTTGAAGAATAAAGTTGAATCTTGATTTTGTAACCACTCTCTTGCTATAGATAGCCTTTTTGTTTGGTCTCTTAACCACTCTTTAGCCATTTCATAAGGTTCACATCTTTGTAAAGCTTTTTCATAGTCCTCGATAGTATCATAGATATTAAGAATTTCATCTTTTGACATTTTCTTTAATTGTTCAGCTTTATCCATGTTCATAACAAAAGCAAAGTTAGGATTACCAACTCTATTTTTGATTGCATAATCTTTTTTAGTCATACCAGAATTAACAAATTGTCTATAAGCATTTTCAATTTCTGACACTTTATCATTGATAGCTCTCTTCACAATTACAATTATTTTGTTAATTCTTTCATGAGCTTCTTTTTCATCTTCCGGAACTTGACCTAAAATATCATCAATCTTATCATCTAAGATATAACCAATAATTATATTTTCTCTATATAAATCTTCAGTAAGCAAACCGTGTCTTTCACAATACCAAGGAGTCTTTAACTTAAAGAAAAAGTCTCTACCAAATTCATCCTCACAAGTTACAATAGAACCTTCTTTATCAACTTGTGTTGCATTTAGTTCAATTAAGTGGTCTAAATCTTTTATTTCATCTTCAAATGGAGCAACTCTAACTGAACCTACTTTATCTAAATGATTTCTAATATCAATATGCTTACCAGTTTTATTATCTCTAAGTCTTAGAAGAATTAATTCTTCACTTGGATATCTTAAGACAATTCTATTATTTGGCGCAACATATTCAAATATAGGTACTATATTATTATTTAATGCCCAATCAACTAAAGACTTTACTTCTGTGTTAGTTTTATATACTCTATTAATACCATCTGCTTGGTCATTATCAAATCCCATTTTAGATTTACCAACTACTTTACCATTAGGTAGTTTGACAAATGATGCAATAGATCCATCTTCCTTGTTATTGATAAACTTAATTTTATAGTTTTTAACAACAGAATAAAGAGAGTCTGGAACTTGATTCAAGTTAAAGAACTTTTCTAAAAGAACATATCTATCAAATAGTGAACCGTCTTTATTAAAAACAAATGTTAATCCTCTCATTTCATAACCTTTAAGTTCAGGTTTTTCAGGAATAGGATTAGAAAAGTCTTTGTATTGAGCAAGTCTGTAATTAAAAACAGATACTGGATATCCATCTACTAGCATTTTGGACTCATAGAACGGTGAGTCCGTTAAAGAGCATAGTTCTAAGGCTTCTTCATAAGAAGGTATTTTATTTGCAGAGTTATTTTCATTGATAAAATCAATATATCTAAATAATTTCATAAGATTATATATTAAACCAGAATTAAGAATTCTCTTTTAAGAATCTATCAATGACTCTTTTTCTTAATTCGGTAGTTGAGAATGAGTGTTTTCTAGAATTATAATAAATTTGAATATGTGAAAGGTCTTTACCAGTAAACTCTTTATCTTTATATTCATCACCTACAACTCTTACATTAATTGGATATGAGTGAAGTATATCTAAAAGGTCTTTTTCTGTAGCATAGACAACAATTTCATCAACATATTTACAAGCTTCTAACTGAACATATCTTTCAAAAACACTTTGAATTGGTTTATTCTTTTCTGGTCTATCAATAGTAGGGTCTGTTTGTAAACCCACAATTAGATAATCACAAATTGATTTCGCTTCTTTTAACATCATTATATGACCAGCGTGAAACAGGTCAAAACAAGAACAAGTGAATCCTACTTTCTTCATTTAGTTTTTATAATTTTAATCTCAAAAGGTTCAAAAATCTTTCACTTTTTTCTAAGACAGATCCTTGTTCATCAGAAACCATAATCTCTCCAGTCTCAAAAACTTCAATAAACCAATAGACTTCACCTTCAATTTCTGAACCGAAAAAGGCAGCTTCGCTTGTCTCGTATACAAATTCTAAGTCAAGATTTTCTTTTTCTTTGAAAAGTTTTGTCTGTGTAGTTTTTTGTGAATAATTAGTCTCCAATTAGTTTATCTAAGTTTGCGTTTCTATTAATTATCTTATCTCCTCCTATCAAGTTCTTGATATGACTTACTGAAAATTTATACTGAGTGCTACTTGACAAAGATTTCGCAATTACTGGATACTTTCTATTCTTTGTTTTGATATCAACAATCTCATAAAGACCATTAGATCCATAGAATTGCATTCCAATTATATTTTGTGTAAAACCAAGTCTTTTACAAAGACCTCTAAGTATATCATCTACTTTTTCATTTTTATCAAGAGTAGTAACAGTCATTGCTGTTGAGTACTTAGCAACATTGTAAGAAATAGTTCCAAATTCAATTTTAACATTTTCTTCTTTTTCTATAAGAGCTATTGCTTCTTTTAGTTTTTTCTGAATACTCTTTATCTTAGTCTCATTAATCATATTACAATATTTAGAATACAAATATAGTAAAACTATTTAATATATACAATATGCCAAACAGACCTTTAACACAAAAAGAAAAAAGAGCTTGGAAATTCGCTAAAGAACTTCATAAAGACCAGGTAAGAAAGTTTATAGGAAGTCCTTATTTTGATGCTCATGTCAAAAAGGTAAACGCT
>JACCEA011758926.1_pt1 | contig 41781 bp, 39 predicted proteins | sample 7449851 | NCBI WGS metagenome assembly JACCEA01 (sample SAMN15323453, study PRJNA562643) | freshwater metagenome | isolation source: river surface water | place: USA:Blue River Watershed | collected 2017-08-18 | reverse complement strand
TGCGACAGCAGCACCTCCGGGCCCGGCCAACCGTGACACAAGCGCACGACTCGCCACCTTACCGCAAGGACTGCATTCCAAATGTTCGCCCAATCCGCTTGCTTCTAGAGGTTCACACTTCACCCCCCTTTTTCTTTTTCCCGCGTCGGGTTTTGTGGCGCTATGTATTCGTTTCTTTGATGTCTAGGAGTTTTCATGCCCGTTGACCGTAAGTCCAAGAAGCCTGCCAAGCCAGCAGCCAAAAAGTCAAGCTCAACTGCGTCTAAAGCCGCAACAAAGCCTGTCGTCAAGGCCGCTGCCAAAGCAGTTACCAAGTCAGCCGCTAAGCCCGTTGCAAAAACAACTGCAAAACCTGCAGTTAAAACCGCTACCAAACCGGTAGCCAAGCCCGCAACGAAAGCCAAGTCAGTGCCCGCATCGAAAACAAAAGCTGCTGAAAAACCAGCCACCAAAACTGCCACTAAATCTACAGCCAAAACAGCTACCAAAGCCAAGGCTGAAGACACCAAGAAAAAAGCGTCCGCAGTAGAAGCGCACGCGCCCAAAGCGGCAGCTAAAAAAGCGCCCGCCAAAAAAGCAACGAAAGTCAAAGGCAAAAAAGCCAGCGCAGATGACGAAGACCTCGGCGACATCGAAGCCGACCTCGAAGGTGAACCCGTCGTCGAAGCCGGCGCAGAAAAAGCCAAGCCCCTGCGCATGAAGATCAGCAAGGCCAAAGAGCGTGCCTTGATGAAAGAATTTGGTTTGGACGAAACCGTGTTGTCTGAAGAAGACATGCAAAAGCGTCGTCTGCGTTTGAAGACCCTCATCAAGTTGGGTAAAACACGCGGCTACCTGACGCACGGCGAAATCTCTGACCACTTGCCCGACAAATTGGTCGATGCTGAAACCCTCGAAGTGGTGATCAGCATGTTGAACGACATGGGCGTGGCCGTGTATGAACACACGCCTGATGCAGAAACACTGCTGCTCAACAACAATGCCCCCACGGCAGCAACCGAAGAAGAAGCGGAAGAAGAAGCTGAAGCGGCTCTGTCGACCGTGGACAGCGAATTTGGCCGCACCACCGACCCCGTGCGCATGTACATGCGCGAAATGGGCACGGTGGAGTTGCTGACCCGCGAAGGTGAAATTGAAATCGCCAAGCGTATCGAAGGTGGCTTGATGGACATGATGGCCGCCATCTCTGGCTCGCCAGCCACCATCGCGGCCGTGTTGGCCATGGCCGAAGAAATTCGCGAAAACAAAGTGGTCATCTCCACCATCGTGGACGGTTTCAACAACCTCAACGAAGCCGATGACTATGTGGCCGAAGAAGACTTCGACGAATTCGACGAAGAAGACGATGACGACGGCAAAGGTGGCTCGAAAGCTCTGACCAAGAAACTGGAAGAGTTGAAAAATGCCGCGCTTGAACGCTTTGATCGTATGGCTGCCTTGTTCGACAAGTTGCGCAAACTCTACGACAAAGAAGGCTATGGCACACCGGCCTATATGAAAGCGCAAACAGCTTTGACCGCCGAGTTGATGGGCATTCGCTTCACCGCCAAAACCATTGAAAAGCTGTGCGAATCCGTGCGCGGCCAAGTGGACGATGTGCGTAAGAACGAACGCGAGTTGCGTCGCATCATCGTGGACAAGTGCGGCATGCCACAAGCCACCTTCATCAAAGACTTCCCACCGAACTTGCTCAACCTCAAGTGGGTAGAAAAGCAAGCTGCGGCGGGCAAACCATGGTCAACGACCATGGGGCGCTACATCCCACCGATTCAAGACTTGCAACAAAAGTTGATCGACTTGCAAGCGCGCGTGGTGGTGCCTTTGGAACAACTCAAAGACATCAACAAGCGCATGAATGCGGGTGAGCGCACCTCACGTGGCGCGAAGAAAGAAATGATCGAAGCCAACTTGCGCTTGGTGATTTCGATTGCGAAGAAATACACCAACCGTGGTTTGCAGTTCCTCGACTTGATCCAAGAAGGCAACATCGGTTTGATGAAGGCCGTGGACAAGTTCGAATATCGCCGTGGCTATAAGTTCTCCACTTACGCCACTTGGTGGATTCGTCAAGCAATCACACGTTCCATCGCCGATCAGGCCCGCACGATTCGTATTCCTGTGCACATGATCGAAACCATCAACAAGATGAACCGCATCAGCCGTCAACACTTGCAAGAGTTTGGTTTCGAGCCCGATGCCAGCGTCTTGGCTGAAAAGATGGAAATTCCAGAGGACAAGATCCGCAAGATCATGAAGATCGCCAAAGAGCCGATCTCGATGGAAACACCGATCGGTGACGATGACGACAGCCACTTGGGCGACTTCATCGAAGACAGCGTCAACACCGCGCCCATCGAAGCGGCTATGCAAGCCGGCTTGCGCGATGTGGTGAAAGACATTTTGGATGGTCTCACGCCACGCGAAGCGAAAGTGCTGCGCATGCGCTTTGGCATTGAAATGGCGATTGACCACACGTTGGAAGAAGTGGGCAAGCAGTTTGACGTCACGCGTGAGCGCATCCGTCAAATCGAAGCCAAGGCTTTGCGCAAGTTGAAGCATCCCAGTCGCAGCGACAAACTGCGCAGCTTCATCGACACAATCTAAAAAGCCTCTCATGAAAGCCCCCGATAGATATCAATCTCGGGGGCTTTTTCTTTGCCCTGCCAATATTTGTCTTGAACGATGTTGTAAGCACAACTTAATGAGGCATTTGTAACATTTACTTTTCATAACGAACAGACTCATCGTGCTCGAACGCCTGCTCTATCGCTCAAAAGCCACCAACACCTTGGGAAGCTTGCATCTCTTCAACATGCTCAGCGAAGCACGTGCGAAGAATGCCTTGATGGGTATCACAGGCCATTTGCTCTACACCGAAGAGGTGTTTGTGCAATGCATTGAAGGGCCGCCCGAGGCCATCGCATCGATGTGGGAAAGTTTGCAACGCGATCCGCGTCACCACGACATCGAATTGCTGGCACGAGGCCCCTTGGAACAACGCCGATTCACAGACTGGTCGATGGCTTTTTCAAGCTATCCCAGTCTCAACCGCTTCAACATGCCTGGCTTTTTTGCTGTAGACAAAGAAGGCATGAACGCAGAAGCCGAACGTTGCGCTCAGGTGCCCGCTTAAATAACCAACCTAGTGTTACCAGCTATCATCGCTGCCACCGTCTGCACTGTTATCCCAATCGCTGCCAGAGCCTGCATCAAAAGAACCGAGATCGGATTGGCCAGACGTATCGAATGGCACGTAACCACCGTTATCAGCACCTGAGCTTGCACCTGCGGATGAAGGTGCGGATGCCGCAGGGTGATCGCCCTCTAAGGCTTTAGACAGTGCATAACCGGCGGCTACGCCCGCTAAGCCGCCCACAACAGCGCCGGTCATGGTGGAGCCCCCCGAAGCGGGTTGCGCGTAGCCCTGAGGCACATAACCTTGAGGTGCATTAGGTGTGAACTGGGCCCCAAAACCGCGTTGTGCTGACGGTGTCCCCATCGGGGTGACTGAGTTTGCGAAGTTGTCGCTTGAGGCCTTAGCGACAGCCGAACGACGGAGCCACAAGCCTAAGATGACCAAGCCACCAATGGCCAACCACACATAGCCCAGCGACATACCACCACTGCTTGGCGCCGCAGTGGATGGTGGTTGCGTTGCAACGTGCGTATCGGGTGCAACCGATGGCGACATCACCACCGATGTGCTGGGGGCAGCAGCCAAGCCATTCACTTTGGCAAAAACAGTGTTGAACTTTTCAGGGCTACTGGCAAACTTCAGAGACGGATCAAGGTCTTTCGCTTTTTGCAACTGTGTTTGAGCCTCTTTGTAACGCTGTTCGTGAGCCAACACTTGACCTAATTCGTAATGCGCTTTGGCACTTTGCGGTTTGTCTTGCAGCACCTCACGCAACATGCTTTCAGCCTGCGTGTAATGGCCAGCCGCTACCGCGGCTTCAATATCTTTGGGCGCGGGCAGCGCCATTGCAAGCGTGGCACTCAGCACCAATGCACCAGCCACTGCAGATTTCAACAAACGAGACCACATGGTTTTCACCTTTCCATCCAAACTGAATACTTCAGCAGCGTTGCATTGTGCAACGCCTGTGTGAAGGTTTGTCTCACGTCTAGATGGGCGTGATCATGGCGAATACAAGAGGAAAAGAAAAGTAAAGCAGAAACAAAAAAAGGCTCCTTGCGGAACCTTTGATATTTGCTTTTTAGCAAGCGACAGCTTTGGTAAAAATGGTGGGCGATGCAAGTTTCGAACTTGCGACCCCCACAGTGTGAATGTGGTGCTCTACCCCTGAGCTAATCGCCCATTTTTACCGTTTCCATCTCTGGAAAGACCGTGATTATGCCACAGAATTTTGCAGATTTCGCCAAACTGTTTTGCCACCGCTCGATTTATCCAACTGCATCAGCACATCGTCGTGTTGTGTGAGTTCTTGCTCAGACGCGGCAATGACAGGCAACGTGAAGCTACTGAGATCCACCCGCTCAGTGATGCGGGTTTGCTCGTCGTTGCTTTCTACTTCCATGAGCAAAGCGTCTTGGCCGCGCGTCATGTTGATGTACACATCGGCCAGCAGCTCGGCGTCGAGCAACGCGCCATGCAATGTACGACCTGAGTTGTCTACTTCTAAACGATCACACAAAGAGTCCAGCGAGTTGCGCTTGCCTGGAAACATTTCTTTGGCCATCACCAAGGTGTCGACAACGCCTTCGATGTAGTTGGCCAACGGCTTGCGGCTTTGCAGGTCTAGCTCTTTGTTCAAAAAGCCAATATCAAACGGTGCGTTATGAATGATGACTTCAGCGCCCTCGATGTAGTCGAGAAACTGATCCACGATTTCAGCGAACTTGGGCTTGTCTTTCAAAAACTCTGTGGTGATGCCGTGCACACGCAACGCGTCTTCGTGGCTGTCACGCTCAGGGTTGATGTACAGATGCAAGTTATTGCCCGTGAGCTTGCGATGCAACAACTCAACGCAACCAATTTCGATGATGCGGTCACCGTTATCAGGCGACAAACCTGTGGTTTCGGTGTCTAGAAAAATCTGGCGCATGGTCAGTGGTTTTCTTTGGCGTGGTTGATGGTGTACTTTGGAATTTCAACCACCAAATTTTGCTGAGCCACAATGGCTTGGCAACTCAAACGTGAATTGGGCTCCAAGCCCCAAGCACGGTCGAGCAAATCGTCTTCGTTTTCGTCGGCTTCATTGAGGGAGTTGAAGCCTTCGCGCACGATGACGTGACAGGTGGTACACGCACAGCTCATATCACACGCGTGCTCGATGTGAATGTGGTTTTCCAACAGCACTTCGCAAATGGTGCTACCTGCAGCGGCATTCAGCTCTGCGCCCTGTGGGCAGAGTTCGGCATGGGGCAAGATTTTGATGACAGGCATTTAAATACTCTCAATGTTTTGTCCAGCCAAGGCGTGTTGAATGCCTCGGTTCATGCGTTGGGCGGCGAAGGCTTCTGTGCCTTTGGCAAGTGCTTCGGTCACAGCCTCAATGGCAGCTGCGTCTTCGAGCTTTTTAGCGTCAAGCGTTGCGGCCATGAGCGCGTCAATGCGTGTACGGTCTTCGGCTGACAGCAAATCACCATCGGCTTGCAAGGCACTTTGCGTAGCCAGCCACATGCGATCTGCATCCACACGGGCCTCCACCAAAGCGCGGGCCTTGATGTCTTGCTCTGCGGTCTTGAAGCTGTCTTGCAGCATGGCGGCAATTTGGTCGTCCGACAAACCATACGACGGTTTGACGGTGATGTTGGCGGTGACGCCGCTGAGCTGCTCCACAGCGCTCACACTCACCATGCCATCGGCATCGACCGTGAAGGTCACACGGATGCGCGCTGCACCTGCGGCCATGGGCGGAATACCGCGCAGCTCAAAGCGGGCCAAGCTGCGGCAGTCAGCGACCATGTCACGCTCGCCCTGCACCACATGCAAGGCCAAGGCGGTTTGGCCGTCTTGGTACGTGGTGAAGTCTTGTGCCATCGCGGTCGGAATGGTTTGGTTGCGCGGCACGATACGCTCCACCAAGCCACCCATGGTTTCAATGCCCAGCGACAAAGGAATCACATCGAGCAACAGTAACTCACCATCGGGGTTGTTGCCAGCCAATTGGTTGGCTTGAATGGCAGCGCCGAGGGCCACCACTTCGTCTGGGTTGAGGTTGTTCAGCGGTGCGCAACACAGCAGGCCGGCAACAGCTTGCTGCACTTGCGGCATGCGGGTGGAGCCACCTACCATGACCACGCCTTGAATGTCGTCTTTGGTGAGCTTGGCATCGCGCAAAGCTTTGCGCACGGCAGACAAGGTGCGTTGGGTCAAGGCAGCAGTTGCCGCATCAAACTCAGCACGCGTGACGGTGTGACTCAGTGCGCCACTAGACAAGGCCACGTTGAAGGCGGCGCTGTCAGCTGAAGACAAAGCTTCTTTGCAGGTTCGTGCCGCCACCAACACATTGGATTTATCGGCAGGCGTGGCAATGGTGCAGCCCGTTTGGCTTTGCACCCATTCAACCAAAGCGCGGTCATAGTCGTCACCACCCAAAGCAGAGTCTCCGCCAGTGGCCAATACTTCAAACACGCCGCGTGTCAAACGCAAGATAGAGATGTCAAACGTGCCACCACCGAGGTCATACACGGCATACACGCCCTCGCTGGCTTGGTCTAAGCCATAGGCAATGGCTGCAGCGGTAGGTTCGTTGATGAGACGTAGCACGTTGATGCCCGCGAGCTGTGCCGCATCTTTGGTGGCTTGGCGTTGTGCGTCATCAAAGTACGCAGGTACGGTGATGACCGCGCCGTACAAATCGTCGTTGAACGTGTCTTCGGCACGAAAGCGCAAGGTGGCCAAGATTTCGGCGCTCACCTCGACGGGCGATTTTTCGCCAACACGGGTTTGAATGGCCAACATGCCTGGCTTGTCGACAAACACATAAGGCAGCTGGTCGCGGTTGGCAATGTCAGCCACGCCACGTCCCATGAAACGCTTGACCGACACCAGTGTGTTTTGTGGGTCTTCGGCTTGAGACGCCAAGGCAGTATGACCAATTTGGCGACCATCGTTGTCAAGGTAACGCACGGCTGAAGGCAAGATGACATGGCCCTCTGCATCGGGCAAGCACTCGGCCACGCCATTGCGCATCGCAGCCACTAGGGAGTGAGTGGTGCCTAGGTCAATGCCCACCGCAATGCGTCGCTGATGTGGGTCTGGCGCTTGGCCAGGTTCAGAAATTTGTAATAACGCCATGGTGTGTATTGTCGCTTTCAGTGGGCGTCTAGGTGATCCATTCGGGCTTCGACATCGCGCAAAAACTTCTCGATGAACATCAGCCCCCTCACCTGTTGTGCCGCGGCGGGCAGGTCGTGTGCAGTGTCAATGAGTTGTGCGCATTGCTGCAAAGCCACTTTGTGTGCCTGTTGCACATCGTCAAACAAGTCTTCCAGCGCAGCCACATCGTTAGCCTCGTCCATGGCCTCGCGCCATTCCATTTGTTGCATCAAAAATGCCGCGGGCATGGCCGTGTTGTTCTCTGCTTGAATGGGGGCACCGCCCAACTCACACAAATAGGTAGCACGGCGCATCGGATCTTTCAAACGCTGATACGCCTCATTGATGCGCACCGACCACTGCATGGCCACTCGCTGTGCAGCCGTGCCTTGCGAGGCAAATTTGTCGGGGTGGGCTTCGCGCTGCAAATCTTTCCAACGTGCGTCAAGCTGGGCTCGGTCTTGTGCAAACTGCACAGGCACGCCGAAGAGTTCAAAGTCGCTGACCGCGAGCTGCGCCGACAACGGCTGGGCCGGTTCGCTCACGTCAAACCTCGCTTTAAATACGGAACGATTCGCCGCAACCGCAACGGTCACGTTCGTTCGGATTCAAAAACTTGAAACCCTCGTTCAGACCTTCGCGCACGAAGTCCAACTGCGTGCCGTCGATGTAGGCCAAGCTCTTGGGGTCGATCAACACCTTCACGCCATGGTCTTCAAACACCACGTCTTCCGGTTCTTGTTCGTCCACGTATTCAAGCTTGTACGCCAAGCCCGAACAGCCCGTGGTTTTGACGCCCAAGCGCACGCCCAAGCCCTTGCCGCGCTTGGCGAGGTAGCGGGTCACGTGGCGCGCCGCGGCTTCAGTCAGTGTGATCGCCATGGTTTTCTTCTTGGATTAAGCCGCAGAGGTGTGTTTCTTTTTGTAGTCATCCACCGCCGCCTTGATGGCGTCTTCGGCCAAGATGGAGCAGTGAATTTTCACGGGTGGCAGTGCCAGCTCTTCAGCGATTTCGCTGTTCCTCAAGGCCGCTGCTTCGTCCAAGGTTTTGCCCTTGACCCACTCGGTCACGAGTGACGACGAGGCGATGGCCGAGCCGCAACCATAGGTTTTGAAACGCGCATCTTCAATCACGCCTGTCGTGGGGTTGACCTTGATTTGCAACTTCATCACGTCACCGCAGGCAGGCGCACCCACCATGCCGGTGCCCACAGAGTCGTCGCCCTTGTCAAAGGAGCCCACGTTGCGAGGGTTTTCGTAGTGGTCGATTACTTTTTCTGAATAAGCCATGATGTTTCTCCTTTAGTGGGCAGCCCACTGAATGGTCGACAGGTCGATGCCTTCTTTGTACATGTCCCACAAGGGGCTCAGGTCACGCAGTTTGGCGACGTTGACGCGAATGGTTTCAATCGCGTAGTCAATTTCTTCTTCAGTGGTGAAGCGGCCAATCGTCATGCGCAAGCTGCTGTGCGCCAGCTCGTCGCTGCGGCCCAAGGCACGCAACACGTAGCTAGGCTCCAAACTTGCAGAGGTACAGGCCGAACCTGACGACACGGCCAAGCCCTTGATGCCCATGATGAGCGACTCGCCTTCAACATAGTTGAAGCTGATGTTGAGGTTGTGTGGCACACGGTGCTCAAGGCTACCGTTGACAAACACTTGTTCAATGTCTTTCAAACCATCGAGCAAACGCTGTTGAAGCTTTTGGGCTTTGGCCAAGTCTTGCGCCATTTCCTCCTTGGCCAAGCGGAAAGCTTCGCCCATGCCCACGCATTGGTGCGTCGGCAAAGTGCCACTGCGCATGCCACGCTCATGGCCACCACCGTGCATCTGAGCCTCTAAGCGGATGCGGGGTTTACGGCGCACGTACAAAGCGCCAATACCTTTGGGACCGTAGGTTTTGTGTGAGGCCAAGCTCATCAAATCCACGGGCAAAGTTTTGAGATCGATGGCCACTTTGCCTGTGGCTTGTGCGGCGTCCACATGGAAGATGATGCCCTTTTCGCGGCACATCGCACCTATGCCCGCAATGTCTTGCACCACGCCAATTTCGTTGTTCACAAACATGACGCTAATGAGGATGGTGTCAGGTCGAATGGCTGCCTTGAGCGCATCCATGCTGAGCATGCCGTCTTCTTGCACATCAAGATAAGTCACTTCAAAGCCTTGACGCTCCAGTTCACGCATGGTGTCGAGCACAGCTTTGTGCTCGGTCTTCACTGTGATGAGGTGTTTGCCTTTGGATTTGTAAAACTGCGCAGCCCCTTTGATGGCGAGGTTGTTGGACTCGGTGGCGCCAGAGGTCCACACGATTTCACGGGGGTCTGCGCCAATCAGGTCGGCAACGTCGCCACGCGCTTTTTCAACCGCAGCTTCCGCCTCCCAGCCCCAAGCGTGGCTGCGTGAAGCGGGGTTGCCAAAGTGCTCGCGCAACCAAGGAATCATGGCATCCACCACGCGGGGGTCACACGGCGTGGTCGCGCCGTAGTCCAAGTAAATAGGGAAATGAGGTGTCATATCCAAGAGGGGTGAGTCAAAAGTGAGGGTTTAGTTCTTTGCAAAGGCATTGCCCAGTGCAAACACAGAATTCGGGGCATTCACGCGAATAGGCTTGACCACAGGCATGGGCTGAATCGCGCGCTTCAAGGTGGGTTTGTTTTCAATCTCCACACCCTTGGCGATTTGGTCATCGACCAACTTTTGCAAAGTAACCGAGTCCAAGAACTCGACCATGCGCTGGTTGAGCGAAGCCCACAGCTCGTGTGTCATGCAACGGCCGGTTTCGCCCAAGCAGTTTTCTTTACCGCCGCAGTGGGTCGCGTCGATGGGCTCGTCTACAGACAAGATGATGTCGGCCACAGTGATATCAGCGGCTTTACGTCCCAACGAATACCCACCGCCGGGGCCGCGGGTGGATTCCACCAAGTCGTGACGGCGCAGTTTGCCGAACAGTTGCTCGAGGTAGGACAGTGAAATTTGTTGGCGCTGGCTGATGGCAGCCAAAGTGACGGGACCGCTGTTTTGACGCAAGGCCAAATCAATCATGGCAGTGACCGCAAAACGGCCTTTGGTGGTGAGACGCATGGCAAGCTCCTTGAGGTTTGGGCTTTGTCGACTAATTAGGTCAAGTATAGCCCAATCCCCACGGATTTGCTCGGGTACTCAGCAAATAACCCTATTTGTCGATGACAAAGAACGTGGTGGTGCTAGACCTTTTGCGCCAGCACCACCACGTTGTCGTGCCCTGCCCCGCCAAACGCCTGCTCGCGCAAGGTGGCCAGCTGGTCGCGCACACGGGCGGCGTTTTCAAACTCAAGGTTGCGGGCGTGTTCCATCATCAGTTTTTCTAAGCGTTTGATTTCTTTGGCCACATCGCGTTCGCTCATGTCTTCGACCTTGGCGCGCTGAATTTCGCGGTCTTGCGCTTCTTTGCCAGCCTTCTCGCTGTAAACGCCGTCGATCAAATCGCGCACCTGCTTGACCACGCCTCGTGGGGTGATGCCGTGGGCTTCGTTGTGCGCAATTTGTTTGGCGCGACGACGCTCGGTTTCGCCAATGGCCTTCTTCATGGAGTCGGTCATGCGGTCGGCATACAAAATGGCTTTGCCGTTCAAGTTACGCGCCGCGCGACCAATGGTTTGAATCAAGCTGCGCTCAGAGCGCAAAAAGCCCTCTTTGTCAGCATCCAAAATCGCCACCAGCGAGACCTCGGGCAAGTCAATGCCTTCACGCAGCAAGTTGATGCCCACCAGTACATCGAACGCGCCAAGGCGCAAGTCGCGCAGAATTTCAACGCGCTCTACCGTGTCCACATCGCTGTGGACATAGCGCACCTTCACGCCGTTGTCGGTGAGGTAGTCGGTCAGCTGCTCGGCCATGCGCTTGGTCAGCGTGGTGATGAGCACACGCTCGTTCTTATCCACACGGATGCGAATTTCTTGCAGCACATCGTCCACTTGGTGCGTTGCTGGGCGCACTTCAACTTCGGGGTCGACCAAGCCCGTGGGGCGCACCAACTGCTCCACCACTTTGCTGGCATGGGTCTTTTCGTACTCAGCTGGAGTGGCCGACACAAACACCACTTGGCGCATGCGTTTTTCAAACTCTTCCAACTTCAAGGGGCGGTTGTCCAAGGCACTGGGCAAGCGAAAGCCGTACTCCACCAAAGTGGTTTTACGGGCTCGGTCGCCGTTGTACATGCCGCCTAGCTGACCAATCATGACGTGGCTTTCGTCCAAAAACATGACCGAGTCTTTCGGCATGTAGTCGGTCAAGGTACTGGGCGGGTCACCCGGCGCAGCGCCCGACAAATGGCGGGTGTAGTTTTCAATGCCCTTGCAGTGCCCGACTTCGCTGAGCATCTCCAGGTCAAAGCGCGTGCGCTGCTCGAGACGCTGAGCTTCCACCAGCTTGTTCATGCCCACCAACTCTTTCAAACGGTCGGCCAGTTCCACCTTGATGGTTTCGACCGCGGCCAACACGCGATCACGCGGGGTGACGTAGTGGCTGGATGGGTAAATGGTGAAACGCGGAATTTTTTGGCGGATCCGCCCTGTGAGCGGGTCAAACAGCTGCAGGCTTTCAATCTCATCGTCAAACAACTCAATGCGAACTGCCAACTCCGAATGTTCAGCGGGGAACACATCGATCGTATCTCCACGCACACGAAATTTGCCACGAATGAATTCTTGGTCGTTGCGCTCGTATTGCATGCGCACCAGCTGCGCAATCGCATCGCGTTGCCCCACCTTGTCGCCAGCACGCAGCGTCATGATCATCTGGTGGTAGCTCTCGGGCTCGCCGATACCGTAGATGGCCGACACCGTGGCCACCACGATCACATCGCGCCGCTCCAAGATGCTCTTGGTGCAGCTCAAACGCATTTGCTCGATGTGCTCGTTGATGGCGCTGTCTTTTTCAATGAACAAATCGCGCTGGGGCACGTAGGCCTCGGGCTGGTAGTAGTCGTAGTAGCTGACGAAATACTCCACCGCGTTGTTGGGAAAAAACTCGCGAAACTCGCTGTACAGCTGTGCGGCCAGAGTTTTGTTGGGCGCAAAGATGATGGCCGGCCGCCCCAACTGAGCAATGGTGTTGGCCATGGTGTACGTTTTGCCAGAACCCGTGACACCCAATAAGGTTTGAAACACCTCACCATCGTTGATGCCCTCCACCAACTGCGCAATGGCCGTGGATTGATCCCCTGCGGGGGGATACGGCTGAAACAGCTCAAAAGGTGAGCCTGGATAGCGCACCATCGTGCCTTGCAGCGATGTAGAAGCTGACTCAGCCTCTATGGCCAATGCGGCGTCGGCGCGGGTATCGGTAGATGCAGACATGGCAGTCAAAACGGTATAGATCGAAAAAAACGGGAAAGCGCCAAAACCCTGCGGGTTGACCCTTAAAATTCAAGCTGAACACGCTAGCCTACCGCAGACTTTGCATGTTTACCTAACCCCCCTCTCTTTATCCGTGATCAAGGACTGACGATGTCAATGTTTTCTGCCGTCGAAATGGCACCCCGTGACCCCATCTTGGGTTTGAACGAGCAATACAACGCCGACACCAACCCCAATAAAGTGAACCTCGGCGTGGGTGTGTACTTTGACGACAACGGCAAATTGCCTTTGCTGCAATGCGTGCAAGCCGCCGAAAAAGCGATGATGGAAAAACCTGCTGCACGCGGCTACTTGCCCATCGACGGTATTGCCGCTTATGACGCTGCGGTCAAAGGTTTGGTCTTTGGCGCTGATTCCGAGCCCGTCACCTCTGGCCGCGTGGCCACGGTGCAAGGCATTGGCGGCACAGGCGGTTTGAAAATTGGCGCAGACTTTTTAAAGCGCGTCAGCCCCAACGCCACCGTGTTGATTTCTGACCCCAGCTGGGAAAACCACCGTGCTTTGTTCACCAATGCCGGTTTCAAGGTCGACACCTACGCTTACTACGACGCTGAAAAACGCGGCGTGAACTTTGACGGCATGTTGGCCTCATTGAATGCCGCTGCTGCAGGCACCATCGTGGTGTTGCACGCTTGCTGCCACAACCCCACGGGCTACGACATCACCGCGGCCCAATGGGATCAAGTGGTATCAGTGGTCAAGGCCAAAAACCTCACTGCATTCTTGGACATGGCCTACCAAGGCTTTGGTCACGGTATCGCTGAAGACGGCGCTGTGATTCAAAAATTCGTTGACGCAGGCTTGTGCTTCTTCGTGTCGACCTCTTTCTCTAAGAGCTTCAGCTTGTATGGCGAGCGTGTGGGTGCATTGAGCGTGTTGTGCGCCGACAAAGAAGAATGTGGTCGCGTGTTGAGCCAACTCAAGATCGTGATTCGCACCAACTACTCCAACCCACCTATTCACGGTGGTGCTGTGGTGGCGGCCGTGTTGGGAAGCCCAGAACTGCGCGCTTTGTGGGAAAAAGAATTGGGCGAAATGCGCGTGCGCATCAAAGCCATGCGTCAAAAGCTGGTTGACGGTTTGAAAGCCGCTGGCGTCAAGCAAGACATGAGCTTCATCACCACCCAAATCGGCATGTTCAGCTACTCAGGTTTGAGCAAAGACCAAATGGTGCGTTTGCGCTCTGAATTCGGTGTGTACGGCACCGACACAGGTCGCATGTGTGTGGCTGCTTTGAACAGCAAAAACATCGACTACGTGTGCCAAGCCATCGCCAAGGTGATGTAACGCCACACGGCTGGCACGCTCCAGTGCAGCTAAGAAAAAAGGGCCGTGAGGCCCTTTTTTCATGGTGCCACGCACCTCAGCCCTTTCACAAAGCTCAACCCCAAATGACCGAGCGCATCGCAATCGAGGCTAACTGATAGCCTTCATTGAAAAACTCCACCGGCTCGCCCACCTCTGCCGCACCTGCGGCGTATAGCAAGGGTAAGAAATGGTCATAGCTGGGGTGCGACATCTTCGCGGTTTCACCTTGAGCTTGGAAGTCCACCAACGCCTCTGGATGCCCCGACATGATTTGCTCAGCCACCCATTGGTCAAATTCAACAGCCCAGTCGTAGGCTTGGTTGTCCGCAGCTGAGCGGTTCATGGTGCGCAAGTTGTGCACGGTGTTGCCACTGGCCAAGATGAGAACGCCCTGCTCACGCAAGGCACGCAACTGTTGGCCCAGTGCAAAGTGCTCGTCCGCTGGGCGGTGATAGTCGATGCTGAGTTGGACCACAGGAATATCTGCCGCAGGAAACATCGGCTTGAGCACACCCCACGCACCATGGTCTAAGCCCCACTCTTGTCTGTCCACCCCCACCGCCTCGCCACTGTGTGGTTGACGCAAGAGCTGCGCCGTCTCAGCCGCCCATTCAGGAGCGCCGGGGGCTGGGTATTGCTGTTCAAACAACTCTTGTGGAAAACCACCAAAGTCGTGAATCGTTTTTGGCTTTTCCATGCCTGTGAGCCACCAACCTTGCGTGATCCAATGCGCCGAGATACATAAAATCAGCCTTGGCTTAGGCCAGCGCACGCCAAACTCTTTGCCAAGGGCTTGCCATGCACGGCGATAAGGACTGTCCTCAATCACGTTCATGGGGCTGCCGTGACCCACGAAAATAACAGGCATACGGGTAGGGTGTGTCGAGGTGTTCATCAGGGTCTAAGACAAATGGTGATCAAAAGTAAATTGGGGGACAGACTCCATTTTCAACCAAGCAACAGCTGCTATATTGCACTGCAACATTTTTAACGACAAAACCATGCTTTACCAAATCTTCGAAACCCAACGCAGCCTGATGGAACCGTTCGCAGACTTTGCGCAAGCCGCTTCTAAGCTCTACGGTCAAACCAACTCCCCCATGGCACAAAACCCCATGTCACAGCGCGTGTCAGCGGGCTACGATTTGTTGTATCGCTTGGGTAAAGACTACGAGAAGCCACAGTTCGGCATCAAGTCTGTCGTGGTGGAAGGCACCGAGGTGGCCATCCACGAGCGCATCGAAATGGACAAGCCCTTTTGCGAGCTGCGCCGTTTCAAACGCTTCACCGACGACGCTGACACACTGACCAAGCTCAAAGCACAACCCGTGGTGTTGATCGTGGCGCCCCTATCTGGCCACTACGCCACGTTGTTGCGTGACACCGTGCGCACCATGCTGCGTGACCACAAGGTCTACATCACCGATTGGAAAAACGCCCGCTTGGTTCCATTGAGTGAAGGTGAATTCCACCTCGATGACTATGTGAACTACGTGCAAGAGTTCATCCGCGACTTGCAAAGCAAGTACGGCAACTGTCACATCATGAGCGTGTGTCAGCCCACGGTGCCCGTGTTGGCTGCTGTGTCACTCATGGCCAGCCGTGGCGAGAAAACACCCATCACCATGACCATGATGGGCGGCCCCATTGACGCGACTAAGTCACCCACCGCGGTGAACAACTTGGCCATGAACAAGAGCCACAACTGGTTTGAGAACAATGTGATTTACCGTGTGCCCGACAGCTTCCCAGGTGCAGGCCGTCGCGTGTACCCCGGCTTCTTGCAGCACACAGGCTTCGTGGCCATGAACCCTGACCGTCATTTGAAGAGCCATTACGACTACTTCAAAGACCTCATCAAGGGTGACAACTCCAGTGTCGAATCGCACCGTGATTTTTATGACGAGTACAACGCTGTGCTCGACATGGACGCCGATTACTACTTAGAAACCATCAACACCGTGTTCCAAGAGTTCAAGTTGGTGCGCGGCACATGGGACATCAAAAACCCACAAGGCAAGTTGGAGCGTGTACGCCCTCAAGACATCCATGCCACCTCACTGCTCACCGTCGAAGGCGAGTTGGACGATATTTCTGGCTCGGGTCAAACCGAAGCCGCGCACAAGCTGTGCAGTGGCATCGTGCGCAAAGAGCACCACCACTTAGAAGTCAAAGGCGCAGGCCACTACGGCATCTTCAGTGGTCGCCGTTGGCGCGAGGTGGTCTACCCACACGTCAAGAGCTTCATCTTGGAACACAACAAAGGCGAAGGCAAATCAACCGCCAAGCCCAAAGCCAAAGTAGCGGCCAAAAAAGCTGCACCCGTGGCCAAGAAAGCTGTCGCCAAACCTGCCGCCAAAAAAGTAGCCACCGCTAAAAAGTGAGTCTGGTCGAACAGCTCAACAACGCCCTGCCACAAACGCAATGCACGCGCTGTGGCTACCCTGACTGTCAGCGCTACGCCGAGGCAATCGCCCAAGGCGAGGCTGACATCAACCAATGCCCTCCAGGCGGCATAGAAGGCGTTGAACGACTGGCGGCCCTCATCGGCCTGCCCGTCAAGCCCCTGAACCCCGACAACGGCCTCGAAGGCCCTCGCACCATCGCCATCATTGACGAGGCGTGGTGCATCGGCTGTACCTTGTGCATCGCAGCTTGCCCCACCGATGCCATTGTGGGTGCCAACAAGCGCATGCACACCGTGATAGAAGCCTACTGCACGGGTTGCGAGCTATGCATTCCGGCCTGCCCTGTCGACTGCATCTCACTCGAGCCGATTGACATCAACCTGAGTGGCTGGGCTTCTTGGCCTCAAGAACTGGCCGACCTTGCACGCCAACGCTACGACGCACGCACCGCACGCTTGAAGCGCGAAGCCATCGAACACGACGAACGCTTGCAAGCCAAAGCCCTGAAAAAATTGGCAGACCTACCCACGCACACCAAAGGCACAGAGCACACCCCTGAAGTGGATCGCAAACGCGCCATCATCGAGGCCGCCCTCGCTAAAGCCAAAGCACGCCAAGCCTCCAAAGCTTGAACACATGACCACACACCTCACTGCACGCAAAGAACTTTTGCTTCTTTTGTCGCTTGCCGGCATTCAGTTCACCCACATCGTGGACTTCATGATCATGATGCCACTGGGGCCTCAGCTCACCACCTTGTTTGACATCAGCTTTGCAGAGTTCGGTCTTTTGGTCTCGGCCTACACCGTGGCTGCTGGTGCGTCAGGCTTGCTGGCCACCACCTTTGTCGACCGCTTTGACCGCAAGCGCTTGCTGCTCACCCTGTATGTGCTGTTTGCACTCACCACAGTGGCCTGCGGCATTGCCCCCACTTATGGTTGGTTGATGGCGGCGCGCATTGCCTCTGGCTTTTTTGGTGGTGTGTTGACAACCATGACCCAAACCATCATTGGCGATGTGATTCCTTTTGCACGCCGTGGCCGCGCCACGGGCATTGTGATGACGTCGTTTTCTGTGGCCACGGTGGCCGGTGTGCCTGCTGGACTGCTGTTTGCCAATCTGTGGGGCTGGCACACGGCGTTCTTCGCCATTGGTGTCATGTGCGTTGCGGTGGGTGCACTGGCCCATCACAGCGTGCCCAAGCTCGACGCCCATGTGGCGCACGCCAAAGACAAGCATGTGCTGCATGCCATGGGTCAAGTGCTGGGCGAACACAACCAACGCATGGCCTTGATCTTGTCAGCCACCATGATGTTTGCGGCCTTCACAATCATTCCGTACATCACGCTGTATTTGCAAAACAACCAAGTGATGGCCTCTCACGAAATTCCTTGGCTCTACTTTTGTGGCGGTGTGGTCACGCTGTTCAGTGGGCGCTGGGTCGGCGGCTTAACCGACCGCTTGGGCAAGCGCGAAACCTTTCAACGGGCCGTGTTGTTTTCAATCATTCCCATGTTTGCCATCACGTTGATGCAACCTGTGCCATTGATCGTGGTGCTGCTGGTGACAAGCACCTTGTTCTTCGCCATGAACGCACGCATGATTCCAGGCATGGCCCTGCTCACTTCTGCGGCGAATCCCAAATTTCGCGGCACCTTCATGTCGCTCAACGGAGCTGTCCAATCGTTCTCGATGGGCGTGGCAGCATGGGTGGGCGGCCTGTTGCTGCAAAGCGAACCCAGTGGACAAGTGACGCACTATTGGCGCTGCGCGGTGGTGGCTGCTTGTGCATCGTTGTTGGCGTATGTGTTGGCCAAGCGTGTGTCCATGCACGAATGACGTGCTGACATCAACCGCCCATGGCATGAAAAAAGCCGCTCTAATGAGCGGCTTTCTCTTTGTGCATTTACATCAAGCTGATGCAGCGGGCTGCCGCCCTGTGACCTTATGCGTGTGACGCAGCCAAAGCAGCAAAGGCTTTCACCACTTCAGGAGGCGCCTGCACCAACTCGATCAACACGCCTTCACCACCAATGGGAAACTCGTCGTTCGCCTTAGGGTGCATGAAGGTGATGTCAAAGCCAGCGGCGCCCTTGCGGATACCGCCGGGAGCAAAACGCACGCCTTGCGCCGTGAGCCATTCCACCGCCACAGGCAAGTCATCGATCCACAAACCAATGTGGTTCAGCGGTGTGGCGTGAACTGCTGGCTTTTTCTCGATGTCCATGGGTTGCATCAAATCGACTTCCACCTTGAAAGGGCCAACGCCGATGGCACAGATGTCTTCGTCCACGTTTTCGCGTTCGCTTTGAAACGTGCCCGTGACTTCGAGTCCAAACATGTCGACCCACAGCTTTTTCAAGCGGCCCTTGTCAGGGCCGCCGATGGCGATTTGTTGGATGCCGAGGACTTTGAACGGACGGCTTGCGGCGCTCATTTATTCGAACTCCACAATCATTTGGTCAACAGTCAGTGATTCGCCCTTAGCGGCCACCACTTTTTTGACCACGCCGTCTGCCGCTGCAAACAACACGTTTTCCATCTTCATCGCTTCGATGACCGCCACGCGCTCACCTGCTTGCACCTTTTGGCCAGGCGCCACAGACACCTCCACCAACAAGCCAGGCATTGGAGAAATCACGTACTTGCTCAAGTCCGGCGGTGCTTTGAATGGCATGAGTTTGTGCAACTCGGCCATACGGGGTGACATCACCAAAGCTTCGATGCGTGTGCCGTTGTGTTGCACTTGCAACGCCAAGGGGTTCTTCAAGGTGCCACGTTCGATTTGCGCCGTGAAAGGCTTCCCGTTGCAAGTGCCTTCAATGCGGATGTCGTTCAAGCGTGAGTTGCTTTCAATCGCGTAGGTCTTGCCGTCGATGGTGATTTGCGCCACGCCAGGTTTGCCTGCGAACTCGTCGACATGCACTTGCACGTAACGGTTGTCACCGTTTTGACCCAACTCAACCACCGCGTAGTCTTGGCCAATTTTCACGTCGTAGCCTGGCAACTGACCGCTGAGGTTGGCCGCGCGTTGGCGCGACTTACGGCGCACGAACGCTGCCAAAGCAGCGAGGAAGTCGTGGTCATCGTGTGGCACATCTTCAGCACGGAAACCGTGGGCATAGTGCTCAGCAATAAAGCCGGTGTTGAACTGACCTGTCACAAACTTGGGGTGGGCCAGCAAAGCGGCTTGGAATGGGATGTTCGAGCTGATGCCACGAATCACAAAGCCGTTCAGGGCCTCGCGCATTTTGGCAATCGCTTCGTTGCGGTCTTTGCCGTGCACGATGAGCTTGGCGATCATCGAGTCGTAGAACATCGGGATCTCACCACCGTCTTGCACGCCAGTGTCCACACGCACGCCTTGCAGGTCTTTGGTGTTGCCTTGGAACATGCTTTGTTTAGGCGTTTGGAAACGCACCAAGCGGCCTGTAGAAGGCAAGAAGTTGCGGAATGGGTCTTCGGCGTTGATACGGCACTCGATGGCCCAACCGTCGCGTTTGACATCGGCTTGACCAAAAACCAGCTTCTCGCCAGCGGCCACGCGAATCATTTGCTCCACCAAGTCGAGGCCCGTGATGGCTTCGGTCACAGGGTGTTCCACTTGCAAACGGGTGTTCATCTCGAGGAAGTAGAAGTCTTGGTCTTTACCGACCACGAATTCGACCGTACCAGCAGATTGGTATTTCACGGCCTTAGCCAACGCAACCGCTTGCTCGCCCATCGCTTTACGCGTGGCTTCGCTGATGAAAGGCGACGGTGCCTCTTCGATCACTTTTTGGTGACGGCGTTGGATCGAGCACTCACGCTCGTTCAAATACACCACGTTGCCGTGTGAATCGCCCAACACTTGAATTTCAATGTGGCGTGGCTCGAGCACGTATTTTTCGATGAACACACGGTCATCACCGAAGCTGTTGCGAGCTTCGTTGCGGCAAGACGTGAAGCCTTCGAGGGCTTCTTTGTCGTTGAACGCCACACGCAACCCTTTACCACCACCACCGGCCGACGCCTTGATCATGACTGGGTAGCCAATGCCTTTGGCAATTTCAACGGCTTGTTCAGCCGTATCAATCGCATCGTTATAGCCAGGAATGGTGTTGACCTTGGCTTCGAGCGCCAGCTTCTTAGACGCGATCTTGTCACCCATTGCAGCGATGGAGTGGGCCTTGGGGCCGATGAAGGCAATGCCCTCTTCTTCGCAACGTTTGGCGAAGTCGGTGTTCTCGCTCAAAAAGCCATAGCCTGGGTGAATGGCTTGTGCGCCTGTTGCCTTGGCTGCTGCAATGATTTTGTCCGCCACGAGGTAAGACTCGCGTGAAGGCGCTGGGCCCAACAACACGGCTTCGTCGGCCAATTGCACATGACGTGCTTCTTTGTCAGCTTCAGAGTAAACAGCCACAGTTTTGATACCCATTTTGTGAGCGGTGGCGATGACGCGGCAAGCGATTTCGCCACGGTTTGCAATCAGAATTTTCTTAAACATGTTCTTCTTCTCCTAGCGGCTTAGAGCGGAATGTTGCCGTGCTTGCGCCATGGGTTGTCGAGCTTCTTGTCTTTCAACATCACGAGCGAGCGGCAAATGCGCTTGCGTGTTTCGTGGGGTTGAATGACGTCGTCGATGAAGCCGCGTGCGCCAGCCACGAAGGGGTTAGCAAAACGGGCTTTGTATTCAGCTTCTTTGGCTGCGAGCTTTTCTGGATCGCCTTTGTCCTCACGGAAGATGATTTCCACCGCACCTTTGGCACCCATCACCGCGATTTCAGCGTTCGGCCATGAGAAGTTCACGTCACCGCGCAAGTGCTTAGAGGCCATCACGTCATACGCACCGCCGTAGGCCTTGCGTGTGATGACGGTAATTTTTGGCACCGTGCACTCAGCGTACGCGTACAACAACTTGGCGCCGTGCTTGATGATGCCGCCGTATTCTTGTGAAGTACCGGGCATGAAACCGGGCACGTCCACAAACGTGACCACGGGGATGTTGAACGCATCGCAGAAGCGCACAAAACGTGCGGCTTTGATGGAGCTCTTGATGTCCAAGCAACCGGCCAACACCAAAGGTTGGTTCGCCACGATACCGACAGTTTGACCTTCCATACGGGCAAAACCGATCAAGATGTTTTTGGCGTAGTCGGGTTGCAATTCGAAGAAATCGCCGTCATCCACTGTTTTGAGGATGAGCTCTTTCATGTCGTAGGCTTTGTTTGGATTGTCTGGCACCAGCGTATCCAAACTGAGGTCCATGCGATCCACCGGATCACCGCTGGCACGCACGGGTGCTTTTTCGCGGTTGTTCAAAGGCAAGTAGTTGTAGAGTCGACGCAGCATCAACAAGGCTTCCACGTCGTTCTCGAAAGCCATGTCGGCGACACCGCTCTTGGTGGTGTGCGTGACCGCGCCACCCAGCTCTTCGGAGGTCACTTCTTCGTGGGTCACGGTCTTGACCACATCAGGGCCAGTCACAAACATGTAGGACGTGTCTTTGACCATGAAGATGAAGTCGGTCAACGCAGGTGAGTACACCGCACCACCGGCAGAGGGACCCATGATCATGCTGATCTGTGGCACCACGCCTGAAGCCATGACGTTGCGTTGGAACACTTCAGCGTAGCCACCCAAAGCAGCCACACCTTCTTGAATGCGGGCGCCGCCCGAATCGTTCAAGCCAATCACAGGTGCACCGACCTTCATGGCTTGGTCCATGATCTTGCAGATTTTTTCAGCGTGCGTCTCAGACAAAGAGCCACCGAGCACGGTGAAGTCTTGGCTGAACACAAACACCAAACGGCCGTTGATCATGCCGTAGCCAGTGACCACGCCATCGCCTGGAATCTTGTCGCCGTCCATGCCGAAGTCGGTGCAACGGTGTTCAACGAACATGTCCCACTCTTCGAAGGTGCCTTCGTCCAACAACACTTCAATGCGCTCGCGTGCTGTGAGTTTGCCTTTGGCGTGTTGCGCGTCAATGCGCTTTTGGCCGCCCCCCAAGCGGGCCGCAGCGCGCTTTTGTTCCAGTTGTTCGATGATGTCTTGCATGGTTGCTCTTTCTTTACTCCAGGAAGATTTCACATTCAGCCCTGCGCTTGGTAAGCACTGAGCAGCTGTCTTGCCGCGGTGGAAGCAGCCAGCTGCCCCGCACCCACTTGTTGGCTCAAATCGGGCAACAGCGCTTGCACACGCGGCTGCGCCCGAAAAGTTTGTTTCAGGCCGGCGTCGATGCGTTCCCACATCCACGACAGCGCTTGTTGTTGGCGGCGCATGTCAAAGCGGCCATTGTTGACTTGAAGGCCTTTGAATTCGCTGACAGCGGCCCAAAAAGCGTCCACGCCTTGACCGAGCAAGGCGCTGATCTTGACCACTTTGGGATGCCACTGCGTCTCGTTGTGATGCATATTGTCGGGGTTGCCGTGCATGCCCAACAAACGCAAAGCGCTGGTAATTTGTGCCTCAGCGCGGGTTGCTGCATTCAAGTCGATGTCTGACTTGTTGATGACCACCAAATCGGCCAACTCCATCACGCCTTTTTTGATCGCTTGCAAATCGTCGCCCGCATTGGGCAACTGCAACAGGCAGAACATGTCGCTCATATTGGCCACAGCAGTTTCGCTTTGGCCCACACCCACGGTTTCCACAATCACCACGTCATAGCCAGCGGCTTCGCACACGAGCATGGACTCACGGGTTTTCTCGGCGACACCACCCAAGGTACCACTCGATGGGCTGGGACGAATGTAGGCTTGCGCGTGAACGCTCAAGTGTTCCATGCGGGTCTTGTCACCCAAGATCGAGCCGCCCGACACGCTGGACGATGGATCTACCGCCAACACGGCCACACGGTGGCCTAGGCCAATCAAATACAAACCCAACGCCTCGATGAACGTGGATTTACCCACGCCCGGCACACCACTGATGCCTAAGCGAAACGACTTGCCGGTGTGCGGCAGCATCGCCGTGAGCAATTCATCGGCCAACGCACGATGGTCTGGGCGTGTGGACTCCAGCAAGGTGATGGACTTGGCCATGGCACGACGCTGCACGGGGGCAGTCCCGTGCAAGAGTCCGTCCAACAGCTGAGCAGGCGTCACGCGCTAGGTTCCGTTTGGGCTAAAGGGCTGCTTAGCCCACTGCCTTTTTGATTTGTTCCAACACGTCTTTGGCGCTGGCAGGAATGGGGGTGCCTGGACCGTACACACCTTTGACGCCTGCTTCGTACAAGAAGTCGTAGTCTTGGCGTGGAATCACACCGCCCACGAACACGATGATGTCGTCCGCGCCTTGCTTTTTCAGCTCGGCAATGATGGCGGGCACCAAGGTCTTGTGACCTGCAGCCAGTGTGGACACGCCCACAGCGTGCACGTCGTTTTCAATCGCTTGTCGTGCGCACTCTTCAGGCGTTTGGAACAAGGGGCCCATGTCCACGTCAAATCCTAAATCGGCATATGCAGTGGCCACCACTTTGGCACCACGGTCATGACCGTCTTGGCCCAACTTGGCAATCATCACGCGCGGGCGACGACCGTGTTGATCGGCGAATTCGGCGATTTCGGTTTTCAGTTTGTCCCAGCCTTCGGCTGAGTCGTAAGCAGCTGCGTACACACCGGTCACCTTTTGTGTGTCGGCGCGGTGGCGCCCAAAGATTTTTTCCAACGCGTCAGATACTTCGCCCACGGTGGCGCGCAAGCGGATGGCTTGGATCGACAAGTCGAGCAAGTTGCCTTCGCCGCTTTCGGCCGCTGCTGTCAATGCAGCCAAGGCCGCTTGCACAGCGGCGTTGTCACGCTTGGCTTTGATGGTGTTCAAACGTGCGATTTGTGAATCACGCACTTTGACGTTGTCCACTTCCAAGATCTCCACTGGATCTTCTTTGGCCAACTTGTATTTGTTCACGCCCACGATGACGTCTTTGCCAGAGTCGATGCGCGCTTGTTTTTCAGCAGCAGCGGCTTCGATTTTCAGCTTTGCCCAGCCGCTGTCCACGGCCTTGGTCATGCCGCCCATGGCGTCAACTTCTTCGATGATGGCCCAAGCCTTGTCGGCCATTTCTTGGGTCAACTTTTCCATCATGTAAGAGCCCGCCCAGGGGTCCACCACGTTGGTGATGTGGGTCTCTTCTTGGATGATGAGCTGCGTATTACGTGCAATGCGGGCGCTGAATTCGGTGGGCAGCGCGATGGCTTCATCCAGCGAATTGGTGTGCAACGACTGTGTGCCGCCAAACACCGCAGCCATGGCTTCGATGGTGGTACGCACCACGTTGTTGTAGGGGTCTTGCTCGGTGAGCGACCAGCCCGACGTTTGGCTGTGCGTGCGCAGCATGAGGCTCTTGGGGTTCTTGGCGTCAAAGCCCTTCATGATGCGGCACCACAGCAAACGGGCGGCGCGCATTTTGGCAATTTCCAAATAGAAGTTCATGCCCACGGCCCAGAAGAACGAGAGGCGACCCGCAAAGTCGTCCACGTCCATGCCTTTGGCGATGGCAGTTTTCACATACTCTTTACCGTCAGCCAAGGTGAAGGCCATTTCCAGCGCTTGGTTGGCGCCGGCTTCTTGCATGTGATAACCCGAAATCGAGATCGAGTTGAATTTAGGCATGTTCTTCGAGGTGTACTCGATGATGTCGCCAATGATCTTCATCGAAGGCTCAGGTGGGTAAATGTAGGTGTTGCGCACCATGAACTCTTTCAGAATGTCGTTCTGAATGGTTCCAGAGAGCTTGTCTTGCGACACGCCCTGCTCTTCAGCAGCCACCACATAGCCAGCCAGCACAGGCAACACCGCGCCGTTCATGGTCATCGAGACCGACACCTGGTCCAACGGAATTTCGTTGAACAAAATTTTCATGTCTTCCACCGAGTCAATGGCCACGCCGGCCTTGCCCACATCGCCCGTCACGCGGGGATGGTCAGAGTCGTAGCCACGGTGCGTGGCCAAGTCAAATGCGACCGACACGCCTTGGCCGCCTGCAGCCAACGCTTTGCGATAAAACGCGTTGGATTCTTCGGCAGTCGAAAAGCCTGCGTATTGGCGAATGGTCCAAGGACGCACCGCATACATGGTGGCTTGTGGGCCGCGCAAGAACGGCTCAAAACCAGGGAGCGTGTTGGCGTACGGCAAGTTGGCCGTGTCTTCGGCGGTATAGAGTGGCTTGACCACAATGCCATCTGGCGTCAGCCAATTCAGGCTTTCAAGGGGTTTGTCCTTGAGCGATTTGGCGGCAGCTTTTTGCCAAGCCTCAAGGTTGGACGCGTTGAATTCAAATGGCTTTTGGCTCATGTTTGGTCACTCTCGAAAAAGACTGGAGGTCTAGGTTAACCCCGAATTAAATTCATTCACTGGGATCATATCATTCATAATTATTGATTCAAAATCTTATCTGGGCTTACAATCTACCCATGTCCGCCGTCACCCTGACCCCTCGCGCCCTCTACGAAGAAGTTGCCGAATTGCTTCGTCAGCGCATCTTTGCGGCCGAGTTAGAGCCAGGTAGCTGGATTGACGAAATGCGCTTGGCCGAGGAATACGGCATCAGCCGCACGCCCATGCGCGAAGCCCTCAAGGTGCTGGCCGCTGAAGGCTTAGTCACCATGAAAGTGCGCCGCGGGGCCTACGTGACCGAGGTGAATGAGAAAGATCAGCGCGATGTCTATCACCTGCTGGCCTTGCTGGAGTCCGATGCCGCAGGTGTGGTGGCTCAAGAGGCCACAGCCGAACAACTGAAGGACTTGCAAACATTGCACGCCGAACTGACAGCGGCTGTGAAAGACCGTGAAAAGTTTTTTGAAATCAACGAGCGCTTTCACATGCGCTTGCTGGAAATTGCCAACAACCGTTGGCGCGATCAAATGGTGGGCGACTTGCGCAAGGTGATGAAGCTCAACCGCCATAACTCACTCTTCAAGAGTGGTCGCTTAGAAGAATCTCTCAAAGAGCACCAAGCCATCATGGATGCTTTGATGGCACGCAACGCGCCCTTGAGCGTGCAGCGCATGAACGAGCACTTTGCCAACGGCTTAGAAGCCGCCAGCTAAGTCGCTTCTTTGCCGGCGAAGCCGCCTCTTTCAAGCCTTATTCAGTTTCAATCACGCGCTCGGCCGCACCACGCGCCAAAGCCTCGCGCGCAATCTTCATCACTTCACGCGGGGGCAACGGTTTGAGCTTGTGGTTGCTCCACGTTTGTCGCCACAAACGTGCACCGCGTTGGCCATGGAACAAGCCCAGCATGTGACGAGCGATCGGGTACCAAGGGCAACCATCTTCGGCATGGGCGCGCTCCATGTAGTCCACCATCGCCTCCTCCACGGCTTCGCGGCTGAGGATTTCGTGCGGGTCGTTGTAGAACTCGGCGTCCCACGTCGTCATCAGCCACGGGCGGTAATAGGCCTCGCGGCCCAACATCACACCATCGACATGCTGCAAATGCTCGGCCATTTGTGCGTTGGTGGTGATGCCGCCGTTGATGGCGATGACCAAATTGGGAAAGTCTTTTTTAAGCTGGTAGCCCAGCTCATAACGCAGCGGCGGGATTTCTCGGTTTTCTTTGGGGCTCAAGCCATCGAGCCACGCATTGCGCGCATGCACGATGAACACCTTGCAGCCCGCATCACTGACCGTGCCGACAAAATCGCGAACAAAGTCGTAGCTCTCGATACGGTCAATGCCAATGCGGTGCTTCACCGTGACGGGAATGCTGACCACATCCATCATGGCCTTCACGCCATCGGCCACAGTTTGTGGCTCATTCATCAAGCATGCGCCAAACGCGCCGCGCTGCACACGGTCTGACGGGCAGCCACAGTTGAGGTTGATTTCGTTGTAGCCCCACTGCTCGCCCAGCTTGGCGCCGTGCGCCAAGTCAGCGGCGTCGCTGCCACCCAATTGCAGGGCAACGGGATGCTCTTCGGCATTGAAGCGCAAATGGCGTTGCACGTCGCCGTGGCGCAGTGCACCAGTGGTGACCATCTCGGTGTAGAGCAAGGTGTTACGACTGAGCAGGCGGTGGAAGTAACGGCAGTGGCGGTCGGTCCAGTCCATCATGGGAGCGACGGATGTGCGCCAAAGCGAGGCATCAGGAAAATTCATAGGTCAATTATCCTGCGCCACCTTTCTCAGATTGGGCACAATGGGGATGTACCTAAAAATATTCACTTCAAAGGTTTGAACGATGGATACCCCAACCCTCTGGCTCATCGTGGCTGGTGTGCTTGTGATTGCTGAGCTGCTCACCGGCACCTTTTATTTGCTCATGCTCTCACTGGGCGCCACAGCTGCTGCGCTCACCGCTTATGCCGATGGCACGCTCACGTGGCAACTCGTCACTGCAGCCCTTGTGGGCGGCGGTTCTGCCGTGCTGTGGCACTTGAAAAAATCACTGAGCAACGATGCACAAGACGGCAATGCGCACCTCGACATTGGTGAGACCGTCACTGTGGACGCATGGGATGAGCAAGGACATGCCCAAGTCAAACACCGTGGTGCTCAATGGGCGGCGGTTTGCGCGGTGGGACGCACGCCTGAAACCGGTGTGCATCGCATTTGTGAAATGCAAGGCAACCGCTTGGTGCTAGAAAAAAAATAATTTCTCTCAAAGGTCTCACTATGGAAATCGCAATTCTTATCTTGGTCACCGCCGTGGTGTTCGTAGTCAAAACAGTCAAGGTCGTGCCCCAACAAAACGCTTGGGTGGTGGAACGCTTGGGCAAATACCACGCCAGCCTCACACCGGGCTTGAACTTTGTGGTGCCCTTCATTGACAACGTGATTCAAAAACACAGCCTCAAAGAAATACCGCTCGATGTGCCCAGCCAAATTTGCATCACGCGTGACAACACGCAATTGCAAGTGGATGGCATTCTGTATTTCCAAGTGACCGACCCACGCTTGGCCAGCTACGGCTCATCCAACTACATCATGGCAGTCACGCAGTTGGCACAAACCAGTTTGCGCAGCGTGATCGGCAAATTGGAGCTGGATAAAACGTTTGAAGAGCGCGACATCATCAACGCACAGGTGGTCGCTGCCATTGATGAAGCGGCCTTGAACTGGGGCGTGAAGGTGTTGCGCTACGAGATCAAAGACCTGACACCACCTGCAGAAATCTTGCACGCCATGCAAGCGCAAATCACCGCAGAGCGTGAAAAGCGTGCACTCATTGCGGCCTCAGAAGGTCGTCGCCAAGAACAAATCAATATCGCTACCGGTGAGCGCGAAGCTTTCATTGCCCGCTCAGAGGGCGAGAAACAAGCGGCCATCAACAAAGCCCAAGGTGAAGCGGCTTCCATCACCGCAGTGGCCGATGCCACCGCACAAGCGATTGAACGGATTGCTGCGGCCATTCGCCAACCAGGTGGTGAGCAAGCGGTGCAACTCAAAGTGGCGGAGCAAGCCGTGCAGGCTTATGCCAAGGTGGCGTCTGACGCCAAGACCACCCTCATCGTGCCCAGCAATATGACCGAAGTGTCAGGACTGATTGCTTCTGCCATGCAAATGGTGAGCACCGGCAAATCGGCGTCTTAATCTTTCGCCGACATGGCCACGCGAATGGACTGCGTGGCCACCTCTTCGAGCCAGCCCAAGTCCATATGCTGATGCGCTTCGCAAATGAACCACGGCTCACGTGAGTCGGGCTCAAGCATCACGCCACGGGCAATCAGCTCCCACGCAAACTTGCGATACAGCTCGCTGTTGGTCACGCGCCAATCGCGGTAGTTGGTGGGCACGGTGGCGCTGAAATGAATGCCAAACATGGCGGGCGGGCCTGCGAAGGCGTGCTCAAGACCTACGGCTGTGAACACACGACCCAACACCGCTTGAATTTGTTCGCCTGCATGGTTGATGGTTTGCTGTGCGTTGGTCTCCGCCAAAATTTTGAGTGTGGCGTGTGCCGCACTGAGCGCCACCAAATTGGCGGTATAGGTGCCGCCGTGTACGACGCCACCAGGGTGTGAGCCCACCACATCCATCACATGCGCTTTGCCGCCAAACGCCGCCACGGGGTAGCCATTTCCCATGGCTTTGGCATAGGTGGTGAGGTCGGCATGAATGCCGTACAACTCTTGCGCCCCGCCCTTAGCCACGCGAAAGCCTGACTTCACCTCATCAATGATGAGCACGGTGCCGTGCTGCGTGCACAAGTCACGCAAACGTTGCAACCATTCTTGACTCGCAGCCACACTGCCTGCGTTGCCAATGATGGGTTCAATCAGCACACACGCCAAGGTCTCGCCTTGGGTGGCGAACAAGTTTTCTAAGGCTTCAAAATCGTTGTGGCTGATGATGCTCAGCAACTCGCGGCTGCGCTCTGGAATGCCGCCACCAAACGGAATCACCTTGGGAGCAACATGACTGCCCGGCTGCCAATGTTCGATGTCGGACTTCCACATCATCTCGTCGTACAAGCCGTGGAAAGAGCCTTCCACAATCGCCACCCGATCACGCTGGGTGTAACCACGTGCGGTGCGCACGGCGCCCATCACGGCCTCGGTGCCCGAGTTGGCAAAGCGCATCTTGTCGATGTTGGGACATAGGGCTTTGATTTGCTTGACCACCGTGGTGTCAAGCTCGGTTGAAAACCCCGACAGCGTGCCGCGCTGGGTGATTTGTTCAATCACCGCGTTGTCCACGCGTTCATCGCGGTAACCCAAGATGATGGGGCCGTAGCCTAAGCGAAAGTCGACATAGGTCTTGCCATCCACATCGGTGAGCGTGCAGCCTTTGGCACTGGCAATGAACACGGTGTCTTTTTCGCCCCAGTAGCGGTAGTTCTCGGCCACGCCTTGTGGCATGTGCAAATGGGCTTCAGCCAGTAAACGGGATTGGTGAGTCATGGGCGCAGCATGTGTCCCACACGCTCTTCTAAAAGTTTCACCACATGCAGCTCGGCCGCATCAGGGCCATAGGTGGCCATGGCTTGTTGAAACAACTGTTGCGCCATGCCGCCCATGGGCAAGTCATAGCCTTGCGATTTGGCAATGCCGTTGATGAGCCCCAAATCTTTGCAACACAGTGCTAAGGAAAAACTCGGGTCGTAGTGCCCGGCAAAGATGGAGGGCACATCGTGCTCGGCCACCCAGCTGTTACCTGCGCTTGACTTGATGGCTTCCCACACAGTGTGTAACGGGATACCTGCTTTCGCGCCCAACATCAAACCTTCGCCAATGGCGGCAGCACTGACAAACCACAGCAAGTTGGTGAGCAACTTTATGGTTGCACCGTTGCCTGGTTCACCCACGTGAAATATTTTTTCGCCAATGACATCAAAGATGGGTTTGTGTTTTTCAAAGGTGGCTTGGTCACCGCCCACAAAAATAGACAAACGACCCAGTGCAGCCATATCCACCGCGTTAGTCACTGGGGCTTCTAAAAAGTTCACGCCTTTGGTGTTGGCCAATGCCACCAACTCTTGCACCAACTCCACCGCGCTGGTCGAGGTGTCAATCACGGTTGTGCCGGCTTTGACATGGGCCAACACACCCTGCTCGCCCAACATCACCTCACGCACTTGCACGGGGCCAGGTAGCGAGGCCATCACCACATCGGCTTGCGCTGCGCCTTCGGCCAAACTATTGACCCAAGTAGCACCAAGAGCAATCAAGTTGTCTGCTTTCGCACGAGACACATCAAAGACCGTGACGGGATAACCTGCCTTCACCAAATTGGCCGCCATGGGATTACCCATGTTGCCCACACCGATGAAAAACAACTTGGGTTTTGCAGCACTCATCATTTCACTTTCTTGAACTGCAAAAACAGTTGGTTGCGGTCTTTCTCGGGAACGTATTCAAAGCCATAGGCGCCCATGAGTTCTTTGGCTTGTGCAAAGTTGTATGTGCGGTAGTGCACCGTCTGATCCATCACTTTGTGATCACCGTCTTTGAGGTAGTAGTGCTTGGTAAATCCAATGTCGGTGGGATCAATTTTTTGCGAATAGGTCATCCCGTTTGAAATCACGGTTTCGTAATCGTGATGCGGGCCTTGAATACCTAAAAGCAACGTGCCACCGACGGCAATGTGTTTGGCCAAATGCTCAAAGCCCAAGTGATTGGCTTTTTCATCTGCGATGTGGCTGACCAAAAGCGGCTCTTGGTCACCATCGATCACAAAATACCAAACGCCGCCGTAGGAGAAAGCCAATTCATGCTTTTCGTTCAACGACAACTCGGTGATGTTTTGCTGCGAAAGCGACACCGTTGAAAATGGTGCCAAGCGCTGTTGTGCGATCGACAGCATGGGCGCCGTCAGATCAATCCCCGTGATCGGCAACTGCGGTTGACGCTTGGCCAACTCTTCCAAGATCAGGCCTGTGCCACAGCCAATTTCTAAAACGTTGCGTTGCGGGTGGTGTGCCACTAGGCTATCCACAATCTTTGCGTAATCGTAGTAACCAGAGGTCATAATGACGTCGTAGTAACCGGCCATGTTTGTGTAGTCACCCATCGCGTCCCCCTCAGCAAATTTGCTGATTTATTATTTAATTTGGTGACTTTAACAAAGATGAGTAACGGGTTAACACTTACCTCATTGACCAATGACGCAATAAAAAAGGCCGCAGACTGAGCTGCGGCCTTGGTGCCTATTGCAAAGCGCCGAGGGCGCAATGAATGCATCAACCCATGTGCAAACCACCGTTCACAGCGAAGTCAGCACCTGTGGTGTAGCCACCATCTTCGCTAGCCATCCATGCAATGATGGACGCTATTTCGGCTGGCTTGCCCAAACGCTTGACGGGCACTGTGGCCACGATCTTTTCCAACACATCTGGACGGATCGCATTGACCATGTCTGTGCCGATATAGCCAGGCGACACCGTATTGACGGTCACACCTTTGGTGGCGAGTTCTTGCGCCAAGGCCATCGAGAAACCGTGCATACCGGCCTTAGCAGCGGAGTAGTTGGTTTGCCCCGCTTGGCCTTTTTCACCGTTCACCGAAGAGATGTTGATGATGCGACCCCAGCCACGTTCCACCATGTCAGGCACAACTTGCTTGGTCACGTTGAACATCGAGTCAAGGTTGGTGCTCATCACGGCATCCCAATCTTCTTTGGTCATTTTCAAGAACATGCGGTCCTTGGTGATACCTGCGTTGTTCACCAACACATCGATAGGGCCGTGTTCAGCTTTGGCTTTGGTAAACGCTTCGACGGTGGAGTCCCACTCTGCCACGTTACCCACAGAAGCGTGGAACGTGTAGCCCAACGCCTTTTGCTCATCGAGCCACTTTTTGAAGTCACGGGTTGGGCCGCAACCGGCAATCACCTTGAAACCTTCTTTGTGAAGGCGTTGGCAAATCGCGGTTCCGATACCACCCATACCACCTGTGACGTACGCTACTTTTTGGCTCATTTTTGTCTCCTGATTTATGAGTTTTTAGTGAAAGAAATCTGAATGAACGCTTGATCAACGTTCGAGGGCCAACGACACGCCCATGCCGCCACCGATACACAGTGCAGCCAAGCCCTTCTTGGCATTGGTGCGTTGCATTTCGTGCAGCAAGGTCACCAAGATACGGCAACCTGATGCACCGATGGGATGACCAATGGCAATGGCGCCACCGTTGACGTTGACCTTCGCAGGATCAATGTCCAGCTGTTGGTTCACCGCGCAAGCTTGTGCGGCGAAGGCTTCGTTGAGTTCGAACAGATCGACGTCTGAGGCTTTCCATCCCGCACGCTCCAACGCTTTGCGCGATGCAGACACAGGGCCCATGCCCATGATCTTGGGATCCAAGCCACTGGTGCCAAAAGCAGCAATGCGCGCTAGCGGTGTGAGGCCCAATGCTGCCGCTTTCTTCGCGGTCATCACCACCACAGCGGCAGCGCCGTCGTTGATGCCTGAGGCGTTACCGGCTGTCACCGAGCCTGCTTTGTCGAAGGCTGGGCGCAATCCAGCCAACGCATCGGCCGTGGTTTTCTTGTTGATGTACTCATCGGTATTGAAGACCACAGGGTCGCCCTTGCGTTGCGGAATGTTGACCGACACGATTTCGTCTTTGAACTTGCCAGCTTCTTGGGCTGCTGTGGCTTTTTGTTGGCTGGCCAAGGCCAACGCATCTTGCATGTCGCGGGTGATATGAAATTCTTTGGCCACGTTCTCAGCCGTGATGCCCATGTGGTACTGGTTGTAGACGTCCCACAAACCGTCCACGATCATGGTGTCGATCATGTTCCAGTTGCCCATGCGTTGGCCATCACGCGAGCCCAACAACACATGACCAGAAGCGCTCATGTTTTCTTGACCACCGGCCACCACAATCTCACTATCGCCATAAGCCACTGCTTGCGCCGCCAACATGACTGACTTGAGGCCTGAGCCGCACACGGCGTTGATGGTCAATGCCGGCACAGCATGAGGGATGCCTGACTTCATCAAAGCTTGTCGTGCTGGGTTTTGGCCTGCACCCGCTGCCAACACTTGCCCCATGATGACTTCGCCGACTTGCGAAGGGTCCACCTTGGCACGGGCCAATGCCTCACGAATCACGATAGAGCCCAACTCAGTGGCTGCAGTTTTGGCGAGCGAACCACCAAACTTACCCACGGCTGTGCGTGCTGCCGAAACGATGACGATGTCTTCCATTTGTTTTATCTCCCTAGAAAATCTAAAAATTAGTTGCTTGCGCGCGCTTTGACGTAACGGCCAGGTGCCGCCTCAATCGCTTTGTGTTTGCCTTTGCCATAGGTCTTAGGCGCTGCAATTTGTTTACCTGCATGCGCTTTGAGCCAAGTCGACCAATCGGTCCACCAGCTGCCGGGATGCTCTTTGGATTTGGCAATCCACTGCTCGGCATCTTTGGGGAAATTGGTGTCACTGCCTGTCCAGTAACAACGCTTCTTGGCTGCAGGCGGATTGATCACCCCCGCAATGTGGCCTGATGCCCCCATGACAAAACGCTTTTTACCTGGGAACACATGTGTGCTGGCATACGCCCCACCAATCGGCACGATGTGGTCTTCACGCGAGCCATAGATGTAGATGGGCATGTCCACCTTGCGCAAGTCAATCTTCTCGCCGCATACCGTGGCTTTGCCGGGTTTGATGAGGTTGTTCTCAAGATAGGTGTTGCGCAAATACCAAGCGTACATGGGACCTGGCAAATTGGTGGAGTCGCTGTTCCAATACAACAGGTCAAACGGGGGTGGTGTTTCGCCTTTGAGGTAGTTGCCCACCACATAGTTCCACACCAAGTCATTGGGGCGTAAGAAGCTGAAGGTGGACGCCATGTCCTTGCCCTTCATCAATCCGCCTTCGGCGAACTGGCCTTCGCGGAATTTCACAAACGCTTCGTCGATGAACACATCCAAGATGCCGGTATCTGTGAAGTCAATCAAGGTCGTGAGCAACGTGGCACTGGCCACAGGTTTCTCACCACGTGCGGCCAACACAGCCAGCGCATTGGAGAGAATGGTGCCGCCCACGCAAAAGCCCAAGGCGTTGATTTGTTTAGAACCACCAATCTCTTGCACCACTTTGATCGCTTGAATGGCCACATCTTCCACATAGTTGTCCCACGTGGTGTTGCGCATGCTTTCGTCAGGGTTGCGCCAGCTCACGACAAAGGTACGGTGCCCCTGCGACACGGCATAACGAATGAATGAGTTCTCAGGCTGCAAGTCCAAGATGTAAAACTTGTTGATGCAAGGCGGCACAAACAAGAAGGGACGTTCATACACCTTGGCGGTCAGCGGCTTGTATTCGAGCAATTGGAAGAATTCGTTTTCAAACACCACCTTGCCTTCTGTGGTGGCCACGTTCTTACCGACCTCAAACAAGCTCTCATCAGTCATTGACACATGGCCTTGCTGCATGTCATGCAGCAAGTTTTGGATCCCTTTGGAAATGCTCTCGCCTTTGGTCTCAATGGCTTTTTGTTGTGCATCTGCGTTGAGTGCCAAATAGTTGCTAGGCGCGGAAGCTGCGGCCCATTGCTCGACGGCAAACTGAATACGCGCCTTAGTTTTTGCATCGGTTTCAGCAGCATCCGTGAGCGCCATCATCGTGCGGGTATTGAGCAGGTAGGCTGCCGCAGTAAACGCGGCCATAGGGTTGTGCGCCCAGGCCTCACCTTTGAAGCGTCGATCTTTCACTTCGGGCTTGCCTTGCAAGCTTTGGTTCCACAACTCAGTGGCCTCGGCCATGTACTGCTTTTGCAAGGCTTCGAGTTTTTCAGGAGAGAAGCTCAGTGTGGGTGTCTTTGCATCGCCACCACCGAGTGTTTGAAATGAGGCCAAGGCTTTGAGCCAGCTATCCCCGAGGCTCTTGAGGGCCGCATTCTGATCCATCACTTATCTCCTATACAGTCGCTGTTGTCTTTGACGTGTCCCCAGTATGTCAGCGAAATCCCTTCGAATTTCTGACAGAAATCAAACTTGAGAGAAAACCCCTAGATGTATTTGGTCTTGATCGCTTGGATTTACGTGGCCTTCATGATGGCGATCGCGGAAGCAACCAGCCCCGTGGGTTCTTTGCTTGGCGCCGCCTTTACTTTTCTGCTTTACGGCGTACTGCCCATGAGCATCGTGGGCTACATCATGGGTGCACCGGCACGACGCAGAGCCCGCAAAGCCAAAGAGACAGCATCAGTCGCGCCAAATACAAACACCGAAACGTCCTGTCATCCCCTCACGACGGAACGAAAAGAGCCTTGAGGATTGCGAGACGGTACACCACGCAGGTGTGCTGTCGTTGCCCGCGATAGATGTCACCCCCTGCGTTTGCAAACGCGAACGCGCCAAACCTGCAAGGTCTGCCAACCACTTACCTGCATGCGTGGGATGCGGTTTGAAATAGACCCCAAGCAGTGAGGAGTCCTCCGTAGCAGCAAATGCAAAGCGCACATCATCGCCAACCTCAAAAGCATCAGGCCCGATGCATGGCCCTAACCACGTACGCACTTGAGCTGGAGATACGCCAGCTTGGTCACACACCGCGTTCACCGTTTGCTCAATCACGCCAGAGGCCAAACCACGCCACCCAGCATGAGCGGCTGCAACGACCTGTCCCGCATCGTCGGTGAACAACAATGGCAAACAATCGGCCACCATGATGGTGCAGGCCACGTGGCTTTGTTGCGTCACACAGGCATCAGCAACCGTGCCGTTGGGTGTATCAGTATGCAACTGGACCACATCTACGCCATGCACTTGTGAAAGAAATACAGGGCGCACGCCTCCCAAATGCGTTTGTAACAAAGCACGGTTGTGCGCCACAGCATGCGGATCATCCTGCACATGGTCACCTAAGTTGAAACCGTCAAAGGGTGGCTTTGACACACCGCCAACGCGTGTGGTGCACACAGCGTGCACCCCATCAGGCAAAGCCCAGTTCATAGACCAAAACAAAGGCGCAACGGAAACATTGGATGCATGACTCATAAGACCAAAGGATATCCCGAACGTGACGCAGCCGTTGCTCCAGTGACGGTAGACTTAGATGCAGATTTAACTCACCAAACACACACCATGATTCTCGAACTCGTCGACATTCGCATTCAACCCGGCCAACAAGCTGCCTTTGATGAAGCCATTCAACATGGCGTGCAAACTGTGATTGCCAAGGCCAAAGGTTTTCAAGGCTACAAAATCAACCGTGGCATCGAGTCGCCTGAGCGTTACATCTTGCAAATTTTCTGGACCACGCTCGAGAACCACACCGTGGACTTTCGGGAATCATCTGCTTTTGGCGAATGGCGCGCCATCGTCGGTCCGTTCTTTGCCCAACCCCCTGTGGTTGAACACTTCAACTTGGTGAGCAAATCAGCATGAGCTACGCATTCGAACCTACCCCCGTTGTATCGGTACCTGTGGTCGGCAAAGCTGACCGCTTTCCTGTGCACCGCATTTACTGCGTGGGCCGCAACTATGAAGAACATGCCAAAGAAATGGGCTTCACCGGACGTGAACCGCCCTTTTTCTTCTTGAAGCCAGCGGACACCCTGGTGGTGGTCAACACCGGCGAAACCGGCCATATGCCCTACCCCAGCCTCACCCACAACCTACACCACGAAATTGAGTTGGTCGTCGCCATTGGCAAAGGTGGCAAAAACATCCAAGCTGCTGATGCGCTCAGTCATATATACGGCTACGCCGTGGGGTTGGACATGACGCGCCGAGACTTGCAAAACGACATGAAAAAACAAGGCAGACCTTGGTGCATTGGCAAAGGCTTTGAGCACAGCGCCCCCATCGGTCCCATCACTCTTGTCGATCAAGCTGGCGATGTAGAGCACGCAGAAATTTATGTGCAAGTCAATGGCGAAGACCGCCAACGCAGCCATGTGAGTCAACTCATTTGGAACATTGCAGAAACCATCGAGCACTTGTCTGCGGCATGGGAACTCCAGCCTGGCGATTTGATTTACACCGGCACCCCTGCTGGCGTCGGTTCTGTGGTTGCGGGTGACACCATGGTGGGTGCCGTCACCGGCTTGGGCGAACTTAAAGTGCGCGTGATCTAAGCATGCTGCACCGCACGCTCATTCAATATTGCAAATCGTGCGGCCACGCCGTGACTTACCGTGTGCCAGATGATGGCGACACACGTGAGCGCGCAGTGTGCAACAACTGTCACACCATCCACTACGAAAACCCTCTCAATGTGGTGGGAACGGTGCCCGTATGGGGCGACAAAGTGTTGCTGTGCAAACGAAACATCGAGCCACGTTTTGGCAAATGGACGTTGCCCGCAGGCTTCATGGAACTCAACGAAACCGTGGCCCAAGGTGCGGCACGTGAGACGGAGGAAGAAGCCGGCGCACAGTTTGAAATGCAAGATTTGTTCACGCTAATGAACGTGACGCGTGTCGGCCAAGTGCATTTCTTTTACCGTGCGCAACTCACGAGTGATCAATTCAACCCCGGCCACGAAACGCAAGAAGCACGTTTATTTGAGGAACATGAAATCCCTTGGGATGAGATTGCGTTTCGCACAGTCAAAGAAACTTTGCAGCACTACTTTGCCGACGCTAAAAAAGGCAAGTTTGAACTGCACCACGTCGATATTGTTTGAAACGTCAACGCATCCAGAAAAGACAAATGGGTTAGCAACTTGCGTTGCTAACCCATTTCATTTTGGTCGGTGTGAAAGGATTCGAACCTTCGACCCCTTGCACCCCATGCAAGTGCGCTACCAGGCTGCGCCACACACCGAATAAGTTAGTGATTATAACGCCAGTCAGTGCGTCTCTGAAAGCATATCTCGAATTTGAGTGAGTTCTTTTCGCAAGATGTGAAGAGCTTCGGCTTGATGATGGGAACCCAGTGTGACCAATTCATGCGCAGCAACATCTGCATCCATGCCATCGTCTAATCCATCGTCATCCGTCAACTCCACATCGATCAATTCACCAGTCAAGCGTCGATGCTCTCGCTCAGACTGAACCAACTCCTGCAACTTATTACGAGCACCTGTGATCGTGAATCCTTGGTCGTACAAGAGGTCGCGGATGCGGCGAATCATCAGCACTTCGTGGCGCTGGTAATAGCGGCGATTGCCGCGACGCTTCATCGGGCGTAGTTGTGTGAATTCCTGCTCCCAATAGCGCAACACGTGCGGCTTGACGCCGCACAACTCGCTCACTTCACCAATGGTGAAGTAGCGTTTGGCTGGAATGGGTGGGAGGGATTTCTCCATGAAAATCAGTAGCTTGTAAACGGGACCGCAGAGGTTACACGAAGATTTGTATTTCCAACGATTCCGTCATCAGTTTTGTCAAAAAAAAGAGGCCTCGTAGGCCTCTTTTTTATTTAGTTGTCAACTTTGGAATTACTGTCACCCTGTATTTGCTCTTTCAATTTGTGACTCGCATGAAACGTCACCGCACGCCTTGCCTGAATTGGAATCAACTCACCCGTCCGTGGATTGCGACCAGGACGTGCAGCTTTTGTTCGAATTTGAAAGTTGCCAAAGCTTGAAATTTTCACATCAGTGCCATTGACCAAGCTTTGCGCAATGAGGTCAAAGAAGGCATCAATCATGTCTTTGGACTCGCGCTTGTTCAAACCGATTTGCTCAAACAACAAATCTGCCAACTGCGCTTTGGTCAGTGCGGGCGTTTCTAGGCTCTCAAAAGAAAGTTCCATACGGTTCTCTTGTTAACGAGTGAACATCAAGCACGCAAGCGTGCAGACACTTGGGACGCCAACTCGGCCAGCACAGCTTGCACCACGCCTTCGATCTGCGCTTCGTTCAAGGTGGCTTCGTCGCTGTTGAGCGTGAGGCGCACAGCCAAACTCTTTTCGTCCATCGCCATGGCGGCACTTTCGGCCTTGGGGCGATACACGTCAAACAACACGGCATTGCGCAGCAAGCCTTGTGTTTTGGCGGCATGCACAGCGGTCATCAACTGCGCGTGTGTGATGCCGTCTTTGACGATCACGGCAATGTCACGCTCGACGTTTGAAAACTTGGCGACACCCGTCGACTTGGGAACTGCACGATGCAACACGGCATCGAGCGAGAGCTCAAACATCACGGGCGCTTGGGTCAGCTCCCAGCTTTGACGCCAGCGTGGGTGCAACTCACCCACATGGCCCACGGCTTGACCATTGACCAACACCTTGGCACAACGGCCAGGGTGCATGGCGGGATGCTCTGCGGCTTCAAACTGCGGCACGGCGGGTGCCAACAAGGCTTCCACATCGGCTTTCACATCAAAGAAGTCGGCGGCTTGTTCTTTGGTGCTCCACTGCAGAGGTGCAGCGCTGCCATACGCCATGCCTGCCACGTGCATGGGTTGATCGAACCCTTGCACCGTGGTGTCGGTGTTTTGCACGGAGGCATCTTTGTGGAACACGCGACCGATTTCAAAAACGCGCACGCGTGAAGCCTTGCGATCCACGTTGAACTTCACCACATTGAGCAAGGAGCCCAACAAGGTGGAGCGCATCACGCTCATTTGGCTGGCGATGGGGTTGAGCAATTTGATGGGGTTGGCATTGCCAGCCAACTCGTGCTCCCAACGCTCATCCACAAAGCTGTAGTTGATGGTTTCTTGATAACCCAGACCTGCCAACTGATGACGCAAGGCATGTGGGCTGCGCTGTGCTTCTTTGCACACGCTGGCGGTGATGGGGGCCAAAGGAGGTGTCGTAGGCAAGTTGTTGTAACCCACCATGCGGGCCACTTCTTCAATCAAGTCCTCTTCGATTTGCAAATCGAAACGGAACGACGGAGGTTGGACGGTGACTGTGCCCTCGCCTTCGGTGACAGGCAGACCCAAGCCGCGCAAGGCATCAGCCACCACTTGCTGGGTGAGCGGCATGCCAATGACTTTTTCTGCACGTGCCACACGCAATGTGACAGGCTTGGCCACAGGCATGTTCACGCGTTGGTCGTCTATCGGCCCCACCGTGGTGTTGGGCGTGCCGCAAATGTCGATCACCAACTGGGTGATGCGTTCAATGTGCTCCACAGTCAACTCGGGGTCCACACCGCGTTCAAAGCGGTGACCTGCATCGGTGCTGAAGTTAAAACGACGTGAGCGGCCTGCGATAGCCGAGGGCCACCAGAAAGCAGCTTCGATGTAAATGTTGTGCGTGTCGTCGCTCACGGCGGTGGCATCGCCGCCCATGATGCCGGCGAGTGACTCCACTTGATGCGCATCTGCAATGACGCCTACTTTGTCATCCACCGTCACGGTGTTGCCATTCAAGAGCTTGAGTTGTTCGCCCGCTTTGCCCCAACGCACCTCCAAGCCACCTTGAATTTTGTCGAGGTCAAAAATGTGCGAAGGACGGCCCAACTCAAACATCACGTAGTTGGAGATATCGACCAAGGGGCTCACGCTGCGTTGGCCGCAACGGGCCAAGTGGTTCACCATCCATGCAGGGGTTTGCGCTTTGGTATTCACACCGCGCACCACGCGCCCAGAGAAGCGGCCGCACAAATCGGGGGCGCTGATTTTCACAGCCAAGCGCTCTTGATTGGTCGCTGCAATGCTTGGGAAAGTCGGCGCTTTCAATGGTGCGCCTGTGAGAGCCGACACTTCGCGGGCAATGCCGTACACGCTCAAGCAATGCGCCAAATTGGGCGTGAGCTTCAAGGTCATCAAGGTGTCGTCGAGATTCAAGTACTCGCGAATGTTTTGGCCCAAAGGCGCATCAGCTGGCAGCTCAAGCAAGCCACCGTTGTCGTCTGCAATTTTGAGTTCTTTGGCCGAGCACAGCATGCCTTGGCTTTCAACGCCACGCAGCTTGCCCACTTTGATTTTGAAAGGTTTGCCGTCTTCACCTGGGGGCAACTCTGCGCCCACGGTGGCACATGGAATTTTGATGCCCACGCGTGCATTGGGTGCACCGCACACGATGTTGAGCAAAGCGCCCTGCCCCACGTCCACTTGGCAAATGCGCAAGCGATCAGCGTCTGGGTGCTGCACGGCTTCTTTGA
>JACCEA010415902.1_pt1 | contig 41961 bp, 33 predicted proteins | sample 7449851 | NCBI WGS metagenome assembly JACCEA01 (sample SAMN15323453, study PRJNA562643) | freshwater metagenome | isolation source: river surface water | place: USA:Blue River Watershed | collected 2017-08-18 | reverse complement strand
TGTACGATGTGGCTAACTGTGCTGACTTCCTGACTAACTTCGATCTATTGGCAGCGAATGACAACGAGATCGGTGGTTCTAGCTTGGCTCCAAACTTCACAGTGTGTGGTTTGACTCCAGGTAACGAATACTACATCATGCACGATGGATTCGATGCTACTGCAGGTAACCACTCGATCATCTTAACTGAGATCGTTTTGGAAGCTGGTAACGCAAATGCATTGACTCAAATCTGTAGTGGAGATCAGTTGAACTTATTCACAACGATCAACGGTTATGATGCTGGCGGTGCATGGTCTGCTCCAGTATCATCTGTAAATGCTAGTATCACTGATTCAACATTGAACTCAACAGGTTTGGCTTATCAAACATTTGTTTTCCAATACCGTGTAACTGACGGATGTGCTTACGATTCTATCACTTCTCAAGTGCAAATCTTCGCGCCATCTTCTGCTGGTACAGACGGTGCATTGACAGTGTGTAAGAACGAACCATTCGACTTGTTGTCTGGATTGTCTGGTAATATTGACATGGGTGGTACTTGGTACGATCCAAGCAATAACGCTTTGCCATCTTCAATGGTTGAACACGCTTCTGCGTTCCCTGGATCATTCAACTACGATTACATCTCTGGAAACGGGGTATGTCCGGATGATACTGCTAACGTAGTGGTTACAGTATCTGCTTCTTGTGACTACTTCGGAATCGAAGAGGCAGTGTTTGCAGATGTTCAGGTTTACCCGAATCCATCTACAGGTGTGATCTTCGTGGAAACTACAATCAGCACTGGTGCATTTGATTACTCAGTAACAGACGCTAACGGTCGCGTTGTAGCTCAAGCTAACAACGGTATCAAGGCTGCTGCTACTTCAACGATCGATTTGACTGGTGTAGAAAGAGGTATTTACTTCGTGAAACTAAGTAATGCTTCTGCTGACAAAGTTTACAGAATCGTGATTCAATAAGAATCAATCGCTTAAGAGAAGCCCCGGTACCAATTGGTCCGGGGCTTTTTAGTTTCAAACAATTGGTTATTTTCTTAACATCTTGCTTATTCATTAGGCGGCATTTGGTACATTTGAGAAAAATAAGTTCCTATGTTAATGCCATTCAATTTACACCAATGGATCGAAGAGAACAGAGATCTGTTGAAACCCCCGGTTGGAAACAAGAATTTGTATAAAGAAGCGGGTGACTTTATTGTGATGATCGTGGGTGGACCAAACGCGCGCAAAGATTATCATTACAACGAAAGTGAAGAATGGTTCTACCAGGTAGAAGGCGACATCACAGTACGCATTCAATATGAAGGTAAGCCAAAAGATATTGTCATCAAAGAAGGTGAAATGTTCTTGCTTCCCGCAAACACTCCTCATTCTCCAATGCGAGGCGCAAATACCGTTGGTCTCGTTATCGAGCGTGTTCGTAAAGGTACTGACCTAACGGATGGCTTATTTTGGTTTTGCGAAAAATGCAATCACGAACTAAAAAGTTACCGCTTCAAATTGGACAATATTGAAAAGGACTTTTTACCTCGATTCAAAGAATTTTATACTTCCATTGATCTAAGAACCTGCAAAAACTGCGGTCATGTGATGGAAGCAGATGAGCGTTTTATCTAAGATGTTGTTACTTTTACAAGCAATTACATTTTGAGTTAAACTGGAACAACTATGGAACTAATCATTCTTGTATTGGTCGCATTGATCGCAACCGGAGGTACTTTAACAATGGCCTACTTCTTTCTAAAGAAAAATGGTGAACGTGAGATCCGCCATTTGCAAATTGAATTGAAACGCGATCGGCAAAAGCACTTCCTTCCAATGCGTGTAGAAGCGTACCAACGTGCTGTCTTATTAATGGAACGTATTCATCCAAACAGCCTCGTAATGCGTCTGCACAATCCAGCTTTACCAGCTAAAATGATGCAAGCAGAATTGTTAAAATCTATTCGCGAAGAGTACGATCACAATGTTTCGCAGCAGCTATTCGTTTCACCACAAGCATGGGAAATGGTGCGCAATTCAAAAGAAGAAACAATAAAAATTATCAATATCGCTGGTGGTCAAATGTCTGCTACATCTACAGGAACAGACCTCGCTGCTAAAATATTTGAAGTGGTAGCCGAGATCGGTCAACTACCAACAGAAATTACGGTTGATTACCTTCGAAAAGAACTGCAGGATTTATTCTAAAAGAAAACCGCCTTTCGAGGCGGTTTTTTTATGTTAACTGAATTTCAATCTCTCCATCAACTACAATAACATCACTCGGAATTAACTTGGCGCGTTTACGCATCTCCACCTCTCCATTTCGAAGGATCAAGCCCTCATCCACGATCTGTTTGGCATGACCGCCTGTTTGCGCAATCCCGGTTGCTTTTAATAGACCGATCAGTTCGATATAATCCCCTTCTATCGCAAATTGTATTTGTTCCATTCTTACTTATCTTTCTTGTATAAATGATATAAGCGATCAGCCGCGTCAAAAGCCGAGATCTCCCCGGCCAACAACTGTGATTCGATTACCTTTTTATAAGCTTTTACATCCGGATCATGATGCAAACCATAGATCAATTTTTCTTTCAAGGTCTCCTCCATCCAATACAGGTCCTGTGTTTGTCTTTTGTATGTAAAGCTCCCGTTTGTTTTGGTAAGTCGATCAAAACGGTCAATCATTTCCCAGATTTCCCCGATTCCACTTCGTTCCAAAGCACTCACACTTTTCACTTCGGGAATCCAGCCATTCTCTGTTGGAGGAAACAAATGGATCGCATTCTTGATCTCGCGAGCCGCTAATTGAGCACGTTTTACATTATCACCATCGGCTTTTGTAACAGCAAGACCATCGGCCATTTCCATGATTCCTCGTTTGATTCCCTGCAATTCATCGCCGGCTCCAGCCAATAACAAAAGCAAGAAGAAATCGACCATAGAATGAACCATGATCTCAGATTGCCCCACGCCAACTGTCTCTATGAACAACACCTCAAAACCAGCTGCTTCACATAGAATTATCGTTTCTCGCGTTTTACGAGCAACACCTCCTAATGTGTTTCCAGCTGCGGAAGGTCGAATGAAAACCTCATCTAGTTGCGACAAGTGCTCCATGCGGGTTTTATCTCCCAAAATACTTCCCCCACTTCTTTCCGAACTCGGATCAATAGCCAATACTGCTAATCGCTTGCCTTTTCCAATAACTATTTGACCAAACACCTCGATGAATGAGCTCTTACCAACTCCAGGGACTCCTGTGATTCCAATACGCAATGAATTCCCTGAAAACGGCAAACACATACCTATTAACTTCTGGGCTTCTTGCATATCCGCTTCCAAGGTACTTTCTAACAAGGTTATAGCTGCACTCAAATGTGCTCTGCTCTTGGCGCGAATTCCATCAAACAAAGGCTCAGCCTTGCGCAGATCACGCATTTCACGTCGCTTTTTCAGCCAATCCGATTTATGTTGATCATCCATCTTCAATGCATACCAAAAGGGAAAACCAAAAGATCAGTTGCGCGGTCGAAAATATAGGTCTTACCACTTTGTGAAACCAACAAAACACGTAAATCACCTTCTTGTCGAAATTCACTTTGCGCCATTACCTGACGACAGGATCCGCAAGGAGACAAACAGGCGTCAACGTCCAACAATGCTCCTTTAGCCACAATTGCCAAAGTCGTAATCGGTGTGTCCGGATAATTCGCTCCAGCATAGAACAGGGCCACTCGTTCAGCACATAGTCCGCTCGGATAAGCGATGTTTTCTTGATTATTTCCTTTTACCAGAGTACCATCCAACAAACGAAGTGCCGCCCCCACATGAAACTCCGAATAAGGTGCGTAAGCCTGTTCCATGGCTTCATTGGCTAATGCGATCAATTCCTGGTCAGCAGGGTTTAATTTCCTCCAATCAGTAAAAATTTCGTATGTAATGGTATGGGTATGTTTCATGAAATTTCACTCGAACAAACAAATATACGGAAAGGGAAGCATTTGGTTCGCCTTTCATTTGTGTAGAATGTACTATCTTTGTCGCTCCATTTTTTAGCAGATGCAGCAGTTCAAAAAAGTGTCGTTCTATACCTTGGGATGTAAACTGAATTTTTCGGAAACATCTACTATTTCCCGACTTTTTGAAAATGCCGGCTTTGCGAAGGTAGATTTTGATGATTCTCCGGATATTTTGGTGATCAATACCTGTTCCGTTACTGAGAATGCCGACAAGAAGTGTCAGCAATTGGTAAGAAAAGCACGTAAGATCAATCCGGATGTTTACGTAGCCGTGATTGGTTGTTACGCACAATTGAAGCCGGAAGAGATTTCAGAAATTCCTGGTGTTTCTTTGGTTTTGGGTGCCAATGAAAAATTCAATATCATTGAACACCTCGATGAAAAACAGGCAGAAGGTGCTGCAACGGTGAAGTTTGAGAACATCAAACAAACCAAAGAATTCATCCCTTCCCATTCCATGGGAGATCGCACACGCTCCTTTTTAAAGGTTCAAGACGGTTGTGATTACTTCTGTACCTTTTGTACGATTCCTTTGGCGCGTGGAAAAAGCAGAAATGCGACGATAGCAGAAACTGTTCTGGAAGCGGAAAAAATTGCTCAAACAGATATTAAAGAGGTTGTACTAACGGGAGTAAACATTGGTGATTTTGGGCAAGGGGAATCTGAAAACTTCTTTGAACTAGTTAAAGCGCTGGATCAGGTGGAAGGTATTGATCGCTTTCGAATTTCATCCATTGAACCAAATCTATTGAGTAACGAGATCATCCAATTTACGTTGAATGATTCCAAGCGTTTTGTTCCACATTTTCACGTGCCCTTGCAAGCGGGTAATAACCGTTTGTTGAAAGCCATGCGCAGAAAATACGAACGCGAACTGTATGCAGACCGAGTGGCTACGATCAAAAGCATTGATCAAGATTGCTGTATAGGTGTGGACGTTATTGTTGGTTTCCCGGGAGAAACAGACGAAGAGTTCCTGGATTCTATGAATTTCTTGAAAGACCTCAACGTTTCTTATCTCCATGTTTTCACGTATTCTGAACGCGCGAATACCACCGCGGTTAAACTTGGTGATCCGGTTCCACAAGAAGTGCGCAAACAACGCAGCAAGCAACTACACATTCTATCTGAAAAAAAGAAACGTGCCTTTTACGAAAGTCAACTAGGGAAACAAAAAACGGTTCTTTTCGAAGCGGAAGAAGAGAACGGGGTCATGTACGGTTTTACAGAAAATTACGTCAAAGTTAAAGTTCCTTTTGACAAAGATCTGATCAACCAAATCCGACAAGTACAACTTGTAGAAATTGACCGCGACGGCATCGTGAAGTGTAACTTGTTGTGATTAGCGCAGCAACGAGACGTGTCCCACAATCGTATAGGAATCTTCTGTAAATAGATCCGAGTAATAGATCTTCCAAACGTAAACTCCATCTGGACATGGTAAGTTTTTATACGTCCCGTCCCAGGACTTCGATTGGGCATCACCTGTATAGATCAATTCACCCCAGCGGTTGTATACCTCCATTTTGAAATCGTCGATATTCACACCTAAGGCAAAGAACTCAGCATTGATACTGTTTCCATCTGGCGTAAAGGCGTTTGGAACATAGATCAACGGGTCGTATTTCACACGTACTACGTCAGATGCTGTGCAGCCATTTGTGTCAGTGAATGTAACAGTATACAAAAAGTTCTGATCGGGTTGTGCAAGCGGGTCCTGACAAACTACGCAAGACAAATATTCCGCAGGCGACCAAACAAAAGTTCCAGGTCCTGAAGCAATAGCATCCAGTTGAACCACTTCTCCTAAAATGGCAAACACATCCGCATTGGTTTGTACGAAAGGCAGCGGATACGTTTGGATTAATACAGATGCTGTGTCTGAACACCCATAAGCATCAGTTCCTGTTACTATAAATGTGGTAGTAATTGAAACCGTACTGGAAACCTCACTGAAATTGCTTGTAGCCGGAGTAACATTTTGCGGATTCCACACATAACTTTGAGCTCCCGTTGCAGACATAAAAACCACTTCCCCGGGGCAGATTGTTGTATCCCCAAATCCATCCACCTGAGCTACGACCAAGTCGATCCATGCAGAATCTCGAAGGGTTGCACACGCATTAGTGAAATCGCAATATACATACTGTTCGCTGTTCGCATTGATCACCACATTCGGTCCAGTGGCAGGACTTACAATCCCAGCCGGAGACCAATTGAAAGTTTGTGCCCCTGTAACTGTAACGGGAATTGAACCTCCTGCGCAATATTTCAACGTATCCGGTAAGTCTGGTACAGGTGGTTCTGTAAAGACCGTGATGGTTACGTCTTGCGAGATCACACACCCATCCACAGTTTCCCCATTCACTTGATAAGTAATGGTGTTAGTTGGGGTGGAAACCGGGGTAAAACTACTTGGGTTATCTAAAAACGTTGGTGGGGACCAGGTGGCATTGACCACACCATTGATAAAAAGTGGAACAGAATTACCAATACAGATCGTAGTATCTTCACTAATATTACCAGCAATTTGGGCAACTGTCACAGAAACTTGAACAGTATCTGTTCCACAACTATCGCTGATGACACATGTGAAAATGGTATTCTGAGTCACATTCGCCAAAGGATTTGCTATCGACGGGTTATTCAAAAATTGTGCTGGGGTCCAAGCGTAATTCGCTCCGCCAAATGCTTCCAGTTGTGCTGCTTCTCCGGGACAAACCAATATGTCCGGATCTACAACTCCACCCTGGAAATCTCCAATGTTCACTAAAAATTCAATGGAATCCGGCGCAAAACAATTATTCGTATCTGAAACGATCAGAGTCACGGTATAGATCCCTGGACCGGCATAATTGTGTGATGGATTCACCTCTGTTGAAGTGCTGCCATCTCCAAAATCCCAGAAGAAATCGTTTCCGTTGGCAGAGTTGTTCTGAAAAACAACTGGATCTGGAAGACAGATCAAAGGATCCGGATCATTTACAATTGCTTCAATATTGCTCAGCTCAAATTTAAAAGCAGCCAAATTACAATTCGGGCTTGGGTTGCTAGGTGACCAAACACCGGGAGTGGTTGAAAACCCGAAATCATTTCCTCCACAAGCCGCACATACTGCATGGTATATATTTCCATTTTTATCAAAGCGACTCGTACCTCCATCCACATGGTTGGCAGACGAACTAGTTCCCCCAATAAACGTCGCATATTCCAAAGCAGAAGCATCTTGATTCAGTACAGCAATCCAAAAATTACTTCCTGATGTCACTGATTGAAATGCGTCTGTTGTAACTGGAAAACCAATGGTAGAACTCAAGGTAGCACCCGGAGCATACGTTTGGTTGATCTGCCCACCCCATCCGGAAATGTAAATATCCTTGCAATTTGAAACCAAGAATGCAGTCGGTGAAATTTCCACATGACCGCTACCAGCACCCACTGTTGTTACCCAGTTTTGAGTACCTAAATTGGTAGAATACTTAGCAATGATCTGCCCTGAATTTGGTGTTCCATAACATCCGGGTGTGATTGCAATGGTCCCTTCAGACTGTCCATAAATGTAAACTGCATCATCATTATCTAGTTGCACAAAGAATGACTGATCATATTCATTCGTTCCAATGTAAGTTCCAGAAAGAACAGTTCCGGTTGCATTTGAAAAGCGCGTCAAAAAGCCATCGGCTATGCCGCCATTGTAAGAAAGATCATGTCCGGATAACAAACTCAAATTTGCCGAAGTTGTTCCTCCGGTCAAATACACATCTCCATTGGAGGATAGTTGCAAACCATTTCCCGAATCTTCACCCGAACCACCATAGTAGGTTGACCAAGACATGGTAGTCAAATTATCAGTCATCTTGAAGACTACCGCATCTTGTTGACCTGATAAAAATCCTTGAGAAGCACTGACTGTAGGAAAATTCACTGATTGCGATGAGCTGGCCACATATATGAATCCATTTGAATGGATTATCTCACCACGGAAAGGGTCTCCGTAATTGTAAAACAAGGAAGATTTATTGACTCCGTCTGTTCCGGTACCTCCAACGAAAGTAGAACCAACCAGCGCTGAACCGTTGGCATTGAAGCGTGTAATATATATATCCGCTCCGCCGACAAATCCAAGTTCGTTCGCATCAACAGTAGGTCCACCATTGTGCGTTTGATCAAATGCGCCATTTGTTGTCGGGAAATTACTACTACCGGTGACCCCCATAACATACAAATTGCTGTTCTGGTCCGTAACCAAACTATGGATCGTTTCGTTGTCATTTCCTCCCAAATAGGTTGAAAACATCAGTGCTGTTCCTGTTGCGTTGAATTTTGAAATACTTGCATCGAAACCGGTCATGGAGAATGTTGCGCCATTGGGCAAACTTGCTGTGTAACTCTGTCCTCCGTTGTAAGTCAGATCAAAAGACCCCACCAAAGTAGGATAACTACCACCACTCGATCCGAAGACAATTCCTCCTGCATACAAATTCCCTTGATCATCGGGGGTTGCAGACATCCCCCAGTTGTCCATCGTGGAGCCTGTAAACGAACTAAAAACGATGTTCGGATCGATCACCAACACCTGTGTTTGATCGTATTTACCAAGCTCAAACTGAACAATATTTCCTTTCAAACGAAACCGAACATCCACTTCCTGACGCTTGCCGTCTTTAACGGTCCATGCTTTCGGTGCCGATTCCATCAATTCGCCAAAGTCTGTTACAATGTGCAAGGTACCATCTTCCAGAAAGACGTTTTGTGAACCGGAGATCTGAGCTTTAATCGATTCTGGATTTGTTCCCGGTTGCACAATAAAACTGTATTTCACATGTTGCTCCACCCCCAGGATCTCCAAATCAATTCCGGGATAAAATTCCTTGTAGGTAGTTTTACTCACATCAAATATTCCGGATTTCCAACGATTGGGATTATTACCGATGTAGTAATTGCTGTAATGAGCACTTTTGCCTTCCTCCACTTTAACACCTTCCCAAGCATTGTTCAAGAAATGCATTTTGAGTACTTGCGCATGTACTTTGTTGTGATCGTGTTCACTGGATTCGGCAGTATGGTCGTGCGCAGGTTTTTCATAAAACAAGTACGTGAAACCTGCTTGATCAAGCATCATTACACCTTGATCCATTTGAACTTGGTATTCAATAGGTTCGTCCCACTGACCCAAATTTGGACGTAGCCAGACCTGTTCACTTTGCGCTAGCAAGCAATTTACTGAAAATAAGCTCATTAGAACCAACAGGTACTTCATATTCCGAAATTACGAAAACACGGCTACTTTTCGGTAGAATCTTGCAGATTTTTAGCAAAGTAGGCTTTTCAGAAACTAAACTGTTATTTTTTAAGAAAGTTGCCTGTTTTAACAAAAGATTATCGCTTTTAACAAGGGCTGAATCGATTTAGAATCTGTAATTTTGCGGCAACATTTCAGGCGACATGAGTGATGCTATTAAACACGAGTGCGGAATTGCACTCATCCGATTAAAAAAACCGCTTCAATACTACGTTGATAAATACGGGACTGCTTTTTACGGGATCAATAAATTGCATCTTTTGATGGAAAAGCAGCATAACCGCGGACAGGACGGTGCGGGTGTAGCAAACATCAAATTAGACATGGAGCCGGGAGAGCGATACATTTCGCGTTACCGCAGCATAGATCCAAAACCGATTCAAGATATTTTCGATCACATCAACAAACGATTCTATCAAATCGGTGAGGAAAATCCAGCTTTGCTGAAGGATGTGAACTATTTGAAGAAAAATGCAGGATTTACCGGTGAATTATTCTTAGGACACTTGCGCTACGGAACTTTCGGAAGAAATTCCATCGAAAGCTGTCACCCTTTCTTGCGTCAAAATAACTGGATCACCCGAAATTTGGTGGTTGCTGGAAACTTCAACCTAACGAATGTAGATGAATTGTTCGATGTCTTGATCGAAATCGGTCAGCATCCGAAAGAAAAATCAGATACCGTTACAGTACTCGAAAAGATTGGTCACTACTTGGATGTTGAGAACGAAGAGTGGTATGCAAAACTGCAGAATAGCGGAATGAGCAACCAGGAAATCTACGCAGAGATCGCTGAAAAATTGAACATTGAACAAATCTTAAAACATTCCTCTGAATTCTGGGATGGTGGTTACGCCATGTGCGGACTTTTCGGTCATGGAGATGCGTTCGTGTTGCGTGATCCACACGGTATTCGTCCGGCGTTTTGGTATGAAGACGAGGAAGTATGTGTGGTTGCATCAGAAAGACCGGTTATCCAAACAGCATTCAACTTGAAGTTGGAGGAAGTGAACGAGTTAACTCCGGGACATGCCTTGATCATCAAAAAGAACGGACTTGTATCGGAAGTAGAGATCAATAAACCTCAGGTTCCTAAGAAATGTTCTTTCGAGCGCATTTATTTCTCACGTGGAAACGATTACGATATTTACGAGGAGCGCAAGAATTTGGGTCGTTATGTGGTTCCGAATGTGTTGAAGATGATCGATTTTGATCTGGATAATTCTGTGTTCTCCTTTATCCCGAACACCGCCGAAAGTTCATTCTACGGCATGATCAAAGGTCTTGAAGATCATTTGAACGACCGCAAATACAAATCGATCCTGGAATTGGGACGCATGGCTACCGAGGATGAATTGAAAGAGATCCTTTACCAGCGTGCCCGCATTGAAAAGATTGCGATCAAAGATGCGAAAGCGCGTACATTCATCACCCAAGATGATGCGCGTGACGACATGGTTGCTCAGGTATACGATATTACTTACGGTTCCGTTGTACGCGGAAAAGATAATTTGGTAGTGATCGACGACAGTATCGTTCGTGGAACTACTTTGAAGCAATCCATTCTACGAATTTTGGATCGTCTTGGTCCGAAACGCATCGTGGTTGTTTCCTCAGCTCCTCAGATCCGTTACCCGGATTGCTACGGGATCGACATGGCAAAAATGGGCGATTTCATTGCTTTTGACGCAGCCATTGCCTTGTTGAAAGAAACGGGACGCGAAGCACTCATTCAAGAGGTTTACCAAAAATCACTAGCACAGGCGAATTTGCCGAAAGAACAAATCGTGAACTACGTGAAGGAAATTTACGAACCGTTCACAGATCAACAAATTTCGGATAAGATCGCACAAATGTTGACTCCTGAAAACATCCAGGCAGAGGTGAAGATCGTTTACCAAACGGTGGATGATCTGCACAGAGCTTGTCCGGGGAATACGGGAGACTGGTATTTCACCGGTGATTACCCGACACCCGGAGGGAACAAAGTTGTAAACCGCGCTTTTATCAACTACGTTGAAGGAAAGAACGAACGCGCATACTAAGAGCGGTTTGAATAACTGCTTCAAATCATTAACTTTAGGATAAAGGATAAACATGATGCAGCGCAAACCAACAACAGCCTTTGTATATGTACTCGGTGCCTATGTATTGGTACAGTTTGTTTGGTGGGGTTATCATTTGATCGACCTGACACGCGCCTCTGCAAAAGATCCGGATGCGGTCTCCGGTCGTGTATTGATGATCGTTGGAGAAGGATCTGTATTTCTCTTGTTATTACTTTTTGGCTTGTGGCGCATCAAGTCCTCCATCCGAAAGGAGATCAATATTGCACGACAGCAAAACAACTTCATGCTATCGGTTACCCATGAATTGAAAACACCTCTGGCTGCCACGAAGTTGTACTTGCAAACACTGCTTAGGCATCAGCAATTACCGGAGGAGAAAAAACAAGAGGTGCTGAATAAGGCCATTGAAGAATCTAACCGATTGGAAGGACTCGTTGAACAGATCCTAACGGCTTCCCGACTAGAACAACAAAGCATCGATTTGAATAGGACCAAGTTTGAACTGAACGAAGCGGTTTCCGAACTGATCCAGATCCAACAGAACCGCCAAAACATTCAAATAGCGTTTCAAGCAGCGCAAGAAATCAACGTACATACGGATCGATTCCTGTTGCAGACAGCGATCAATAATCTGCTGGAGAACGCCATTAAATTTACCGATTCAGCCAAAGGGGTTTCTGTGAAAATCTCTGTGCATGAATTGTATATATCTATTCGGATCAAAGATTTTGGAAAAGGAATTTCTGTAGAAGATCAACGCTTGTTATTCCGGAAGTTTTCTCGTCTGGGAAATGAAGAAACGCGTACAACCAAAGGAACCGGTTTGGGCCTATACATAGCTTTTCAAAGTTCTAAAGCCATCGGTGGCATAGTCAAGTTAATCAATCCGGGAGAAGCCGGAGCTGAATTTGAAATACAAATACCAAATGAGTAATCAAAAAGTGGGGTTGATCATCCTGGACGGATGGGGAATAGGAGATGGAACAAAAGCGGACGCGATTAAAAATGCGCAAACGCCGGTGATGGATTCTTTATTGGCTTCCTACCCGAACGCACAACTATTGGCATGCGGAGAGCATGTAGGTTTGCCTGACGGACAAATGGGTAATTCCGAAGTTGGTCACCTGAACATCGGTGCCGGTCGTGTGGTGTACCAAGAGCTGACACGCATCAATAAAGCCATTCGCGAAGGAGCATTTTTTGAGATTCCGAAATTGAAGGCAGCATTTGAAAACGCACGCTCGAATGGTAAAAAAGTACATTTGATCGGTTTGGTTTCTGAAGGTGGAGTGCACAGTTCGCAAGAACACTTGCATGCTTTGTTGGATATGGCCAAGGAATATGAATTGACCAATGTGTGGATCCATGCTTTCACGGATGGCCGTGATTGCGACCCAAAAAGTGGCAAAGCCTTCATTCAAAATTTGCAAGATCATTGTGCCAACACCACCGGAAAGATCGCCTCGATCGTTGGTCGCTACTACGCTATGGATCGCGATAATCGCTGGGAACGCGTTAAAGTTGCCTACGACGCCATGGTTCATGGAACCGGTGAACCATTTACGGATGCGGTTCAAGCCATGGAGAGCAGTTATGCTCAAGATATTACCGATGAATTCATCAATCCTTGGGTAAGAGCAAATAAAGAGGGGGTGATCGAAACTGGAGACACTGTTATTTGCTTCAATTTCCGCACCGACCGACCGCGTGAGATAACCGATGCTTTAACGCAACGCGCATTTCCTGAATTCGATATGACTCCATTGGTTTTGAATTTCTACACCATGACCAATTACGATGTCAAATTCAAGAAGATCCATGTGCTTTTCGAAAAGGACAATCTACAGAATACCTTGGGCGAAGTGCTTTCCAAAATGGGTAGAAAACAGATCCGCATTGCTGAAACAGAAAAATATCCGCATGTTACCTTCTTCTTTTCTGGAGGACGTGAAAAGGAGTTTGACGGAGAAACGCGCATTTTGGTAAAATCTCCAAAAGTAGCGACTTACGACTTGCAACCCGAAATGAGCGCTCCGGAAGTGAGAGATCGCATCATGGAAGCAATGAATCTACAATTACCGGATTTCTTCTGTTTAAATTTTGCCAATCCGGACATGGTTGGACATACCGGTGTTTATGATGCCATTGTGAAAGCCGTTGAAACAGTAGATGCTTGTTTGGGAGATATTGTTGCTACCGCTAAAGATTTGGGCTATGAATTATTGATCATCGCGGATCATGGAAATGCTGACGTTGCATTCAATGAGGATGGATCTCCGAATACGGCGCACTCTTTAAATCCGGTACCGGTGGTCTTGATGACAGAAGACAAACACCTTAGCTTGTCAAATGGCATTTTAGCAGATGTTGCTCCAACTATTTTATCACGCATGCGCATTGCTGCACCTCTGGAAATGGATGGCAAATCGCTGATACAAACCAATTGATACAAAAAGAAAAAGGGGCTTTAACGAGCCCCTTTTTCATAGATTCTTTTTTCTTATTTCGATAGTTGAACAAAGCCTTGACCAACTAATTCATCTCCAGCAACACCAACTACGCGGTATTGTACGAAGTAAACTCCTTCAGAAGCCATTTGTCCATTAATTTTACCATCCCAAACCGGCGGTATTGCTGTAGCGGTAACTTCTCCAGGGCCACTTCCTGTGTATACAGTGCTACCCCATCGATTAGTGATCGTAAATTCTACCAATTCGGCATTCGTAGTTGTCAACTCAAATACATCATTGATCTGGTCACCATTCGGCGTAAAGATATTTGGCACCTCAACAGTTGGTGTAGGGAAAATACAGCTTCCATCATCAATTACCGCCAATGGATTGTAGTTCAACGCTATTGGGTTCATACAACCACAGATAGAAATATCTACAAAGCTTGTAATAGTATCAAAACAAACACCATCAGTAGCGACCAACGTGATCACTGCATCAGTTGTATAGGTCTGATTGAAAGGAGCCGTGCTTGCGGATGTAAAGTTGTTTCCGTTGCCCATACTCCAAATGTAATTGTTGGAGTTTTGGCTGGTATTCGTGAAGGTCACTGTAAGCGGTGAACATCCATTTAGAGACGACTGAGAGAAGTTTGCAACCGGACCCGGATTTGCATTTACCACGATCGAGTCAACTACGGTACACACGTCATCCGTTACTGTAAACACGTAGGTTCCAGCCGGAATGTTTTGCAATACAGAGGCATCGATATTGAATCCTCCACCTGGAGTCGGACCGTTCCAGTTATATTGCGGTTGACCTGTTAACCCTTCAGCCAAGCCCCAAACCACTCCGGTATTCTGACAATAGCTCGTGTTTTGAGTTCCCATCGTATCGATTGCTAAGGTTTGGTTCATTGTTACAGTTACCGTATCTGTTCCGGTAAATCCGCACTGGTCGGTGGCGGTGACATAAACATCAACTGTTCCGTTTTGGAGTATGGGGACGTAGGCGGTGTCTCCCGTTTGTCCAGCATAACTCCAACTATACGTGTAAGGGGCATATCCACCACTCGCCGTGGCCGTGACCAGCACGGAATCGGTGGCACAATAGACCGTAGGATTCGATTCATTGATATTCAATATTGGTCCGTCACCAATATAGATGGTTCCCGATGAGAATATGGTATCTCCGCAGGCATTTATCAATTCTACAGTAATTGTTACAGATTCAAATCCTTCTGTCAAACCATCTTGAAATGGAGTCAAGTTGATGATCACTGTATCTTCACCTGGCAAGAACGTGATCGGGTTGATCAAATTGTTAAAATCCGTACCCTCGATTGCTGCACCCGTGATTGTGTAATTCACGGTCAATGTGTCTGATAATTGAGAAAGCGGGCGCGTGAAAATGAAATTCGCATCGGTACATCCTTCTACAATTGTAGTATCACCAGAAACCGTAGCAACAGTAACGTCAACTGCATCCGATGTAAACGACGCTCCTTCCAAGAATACTCCCGTATCCAAAATTCCGTCCACACAATCAGCTACCGCAAATTTGAAGTGATAGATTGCTCCACAGTTTACCGCAAAAGCGATCTCTAGTGGTGTAGTAATTCCGTTAAATGAATGTCCAACCGGCGTTCCAATATAGTATTGACTATTCAATCCCGGGTGGATCGTAGAAATAGTAATCGGCAAAGTTGTGTTTGGAACTAGTGCCAAGTTTGTACTTGCATAATTCCCTCCAGCAGGGTTTGGACCTGTTAAATAGAATCCAAAAGCATCGTTGTACTGCGTGTTGATCCAAGCTGTATATTCCTCAGAACCAAATACGAAATTGAACTTTACTGAATCTCCTTGCGGAATAAAGTCAAACTCCAAGATCGCAGCGTCACGTGTTGTGTTGATTGAACCAGCCGAAGGATTGGTAGTTACAGACTGGGCAGTTGCCAAAATATTCGCATCTCCCGGACCAGCATAATCCGTAGATGGATTTCCGCCAGGAATCAAAGTAGTCACGTTACCTGATGACATCACAATCCCATTCGGCAAAGCAATATTCGAACCGGCAGCGTTAAACGTTCCTATTTGGTTTACATTTCCGGAAAACGTGATATTAAATGCAGAAACCCCGTTTCCGATCAACACGTTTTGAACCATTTGCTGAGGTGTAAGCGTACCCGCCGTCACCGTTAACTGCGCAAAAATTGGCTGAATTGAAAGAAATAGAATTGCTAAGAGAAGTCCTGATTTTATTTTCATAATCACTAGTTATGCAGTAAAAGACGCCACAACTTACAAAAAAGTTGCGTCATGCATGTGATTTTTAATAGACCTTCTTGAATAATTCACCAATTTTGTCCAAAATGTGATTATGAACAAGACTTTTTCTTTCATCGATACCAACAAAGATCGCTTCCTAAATGAGTTGATCGAGTTATTGAAAATCCCGACAATTTCAGCAGATAGTGCCTATTCCGCAGACGTTTTAAAAGGCGCTAATAAGGTATCCGAATTCCTGACGCAAGCTGGAATGGACGCAGTGGAAGTTGTTGAAACCAAAGGACATCCCATTGTTTACGGTGAGAAAATTATCGATGCTGGATTGCCGACAGTCTTGATCTACGGTCACTACGATGTGCAACCGGCTGATCCCATCGAATTGTGGACCTCTCCTCCATTCGAACCGGTGATCAAGAAAACGGACATTCATCCGGAAGGAGCAATTTTTGCACGTGGTGCCTGTGACGATAAAGGTCAATTCTTTATGCATGTGAAAGCCGTTGAAGCCATGGTAAAATCTGGTGAATTGCCTTGCAACGTGAAATTCATGATCGAAGGTGAAGAAGAAGTAGGATCCGTAAATCTCGGTTGGTTCATCACCGAATTCAAAGATAAATTGAAAGCAGATATCATCCTGGTTTCAGATACAGGTATGCTAGGAAACGACACGCCGTCCATCACTACAGGATTACGTGGACTGAGCTATGTGGAAGTGGAAGTGACGGGTCCAAACCGCGACTTACACTCCGGACTTTACGGAGGTTGCGTAGCTAACCCGATCAACATTCTAACTAAAATGATCGCTAGTTTGCACGACGAGAACAACCATATCACTGTTCCCGGATTCTATGATGCTGTTCAAGAATTGACGGACGCAGAACGCGCAGAAATGGCGAAAGCTCCATACGATGAGAACAAATACAAAGCAGCACTGAACATCAATGCTGTTCACGGTGAAGCCGGATATTCTACACCGGAGCGTGGTTCGATCCGTCCAACGTTGGATGTAAATGGAATTTGGGGAGGTTATACCGGAGAAGGTGCAAAAACCGTGATCCCATCCAAAGCATTTGCTAAAATCTCCATGCGTTTGGTTCCACATCAAATGCCGGATAGCATTACCGATTTGTTCAAGAAACATTTTGAGAGCATTGCGCCTGCCGGAGTAACCGTAGAAGTGAAACCGCATCACGGTGGTGAACCGGTTGTTACACCGATCGATTCACATGGCTACAAAAGCGCGGCTTACGCTTACGAGCAAACATTTGGTAAAACGCCAATTCCGGTGCGCAGTGGAGGATCTATTCCGATCATTGCCTTGTTTGAAAAAGTGTTAGGGTTGAAGACTGTCATGATGGGCTTCGGGCTGGATTCAGATGCGATCCACTCACCAAACGAGCACTACGGATTATTCAATTATTACAAAGGAATTGAAACCATTCCACACTTCTTCCATTATTTTGCGAAAGGAGCACAATGAAAAAATGGATCGTAGCGGTTTGCTTGCCAGTTTTGGTTTTAACCGCCTGTAATTTTGAGGAGCCGGATTTTGGAGAGGTAGGAAATTTTCAGTTGCAAAAGCTGGAAGGTTCGCACATTGAATGTTCATTTGACGTACAAGTGGACAATCCCAATGGCATTGGTTTCAAGGTGAAAAAAGTTTCCGCCGATGTCCAGATGGAAGATCAATTGGTGGGTAAGGTGAAATTGAACGAAAAGATCAAGGTCAAACGAAAATCAAATAAAACGTACACCGTGCCTCTGATCATTGACCTGGAAAATGGCGCCTTGATCACCCTCATGAAAAATGCAGGTAAAAAAGAAGTGCCCGTTACGATCAAAGGTATTGCCAAAGGAAGCGTGCTCGGAATCTCGAAGAAATTTGAATTCTCTGAAACGAAAAAGGTGAATCCCGGAAATTTGAAATCACTTTTAGGAAAATAAAAAAAGAGGCCTTTTGAGCCTCTTTTTTGTTTGGTATTCGGATTACTTCTGCAGTAATGCTTTCATGTTTGTGCGTGCGTTCAAGAAGCTTGCAAGTTCTGAAATAGCAATGCGCTCTTGTTGCATGTTGTCGCGGTCACGAACAGTAACAGTATTGTTTTCCAAGGTTTCGTGATCCACCATGATACAGAACGGCGTTCCGATCGCATCTTGACGGCGGTAACGTTTCCCCGGAGAATCTTTTTCGTCATACTGACAATTGAAGTCGAAACGCAATTCGTTAAAGATCTCGGTAGCTTTTTCCGGCAAACCATCTTTCTTCGTCAAGGGCATTACCGCTACTTTATATGGTGCCAAAGCAGCAGGTAGTTTCAACACCACACGCTCTGATCCATCTTCCAATTTTTCATTCTTGTAACAAGCACTCATCACAGCCAGGAACATGCGGTCTAATCCCACCGACGTTTCTACCACGTAAGGAACGTAGCTCTGATTCAACTCCGGATCGAAATACTGTAGTTTTTTGCCGGAATATTGTTCGTGTTGTTTCAAATCGAAATCGGTACGTGAATGGATTCCCTCCAATTCCTTGAAGCCCATCGGGAAATCAAACTCGATGTCACAAGCCGCGTTTGCGTAATGCGCCAATTTGATGTGGTCGTGCTCGCGGTAGTAACGATCACCCAAGCCCAAGGCTTTGTGCCAGTTCAAACGCGTCGTTTTCCAGTGCTCGTACCATTTCATCTCCTCACCCGGACGGCAAAAGAATTGCATTTCCATTTGTTCGAATTCGCGCATGCGGAAAATGAACTGACGGGCAACGATCTCGTTACGGAAAGCCTTACCGATCTGCGCGATCCCGAAAGGGATCTTCATACGTCCCGTTTTCTGTACGTTCAAGAAATTCACGAAAATTCCCTGAGCCGTTTCCGGACGCAAGTAGATGGTTGCAGCATCTCCGGCCACAGAACCCAATTCAGTAGAGAACATCAAGTTGAACTGACGTACTTCTGTCCAGTTGCGGGAACCTGAGATCGGACAAACGATCTCCAGATCTTCGATCAATTGTTTCACGCCTTCCAGATCATTGTTCTCCAACGTTTCGCGCATGCGGTCCTCGATCTCGGTAATCTTGGTCTCGTTGCGCAACACATTCGGGTTGGTAGCACGGAATTGTGCTTCGTCAAAAGCATCTCCAAATTTCTTGGACGCTTTCTCTACCTCCTTGTTAATCTTCTGGCGGATCTTTTCGATGTGTTCTTCGATCAACACATCCGCGCGGTAGCGTTTTTTCGAATCTTTGTTATCGATCAATGGATCGTTGAACGCATCTACGTGTCCGGAAGCTTTCCAAGTAGTTGGGTGCATGAAGATCGCGGCATCGATCCCGACAATGTTGTCGTTCATCTGAACCATCGCTTTCCACCAATATTGCTTGATGTTGTTCTTCAATTCTGCTCCCAATTGACCGTAATCATAGGTCGCTGCAAGTCCGTCATAGATCTCTGAAGAAGGAAAAACAAATCCGTATTCCTTCGCATGCGAAATCACTTCCTTAAGTAGATCGTCTTTTTGTTCCATGCGGCAAATTTAGTGGTTTAACTGACAAATCGGTGGATGAATACGCGGAATACCAAAAAAGTAAGGCGAAATTTGCGGTTCAAGAAGGTATAAAATGGCATGATTTTATTAAGCCTATTTCGAAAGTAGGTGTACAACGCTTTTTTACATTAATTTTAACCAAACGAAAATTGTATGAACAAGATGATGAAGAACATTTTTGGATTGATGCTACTTTGCTTGATGGCGCTTCCGGTATTCGGACAAAAGAAAGGCAAAGCTCCGAAGCTTGAACCGGGAATCTACGCGCAATTTACTACAACAAAAGGAGTGATCCTGGTAAAATTGGAACATGAAAAAACACCGATGACGGTTGCGAATTTCGTTGGACTAGCAGAAGGAAAATTCACCGTCTTTGATACGATCACGTTCGCAAAACCATTCTACGATGGCTTGAAATTTCACCGTGTGATCGCAGACTTCATGATCCAGGGTGGTGATCCGCAAGGAACAGGAATGGGTGGTCCGGGCTATAAATTCTTCGACGAAACCCGTTCAGATCTAAAACACGACGGACCAGGAGTTCTTTCTATGGCAAACAGCGGGCCGGCTACAAACGGAAGTCAGTTCTTCATTACCCACAAAGAAACGCCTTGGTTAGATGGAAAGCACACCGTTTTCGGACGTGTAATTCAAGGACAAGATGTGGTGAACGCCATTGCACAGAACGACGAGATGAAGCAGGTTAAGATCTTGCGCATCGGGAAAGAGTTCAAGAAGTGGAACGCAACCGAAGTTTTCAAAGCGGCCTACAAAACAGCCCAAGCAGCTGAAGAAGAACGCAAGGCAGAGAAAGCGCGTTTGGACAGTTTGGAGAAGATCCGTACGGACAAGATCGCAAAAATGTCGGAAGCTGAATACAAGGCATATTTGTTGGAAGAAGTGCGCAAGAAATATCCTGAAGCACAGCAAACAGCAAGTGGATTGGTATATGTGATCCAACGTGTAGGAAACGGAACGAAAGCAAAAACGGGCGATATGGTTTCTACACATTACCGCGGAACCTTGTTGGACGGAACCAAATTCGATGCGTCTTACGATCGCAACCAACCGTTGAACTTCACGCACAACGTGGGTCAGATGATCAAAGGATACGACGAAGCAGTTTCCTTATTAGACGTTGGCGGAAAGGGAATCTTCATCATTCCTTACTTCAATGCCTACGGAAAAGGTGGTCGTCCGCCGGTAATTCCAGCTTACAGTGATTTGGTTTTCGAGATCGAATTATTGAGCGCTACTCCGGCTCCGGAACCGATGAAAAAAGATCCAAAATAATCTTAGATAAATACATGCAAGGGCTGTTCTTCGGAACGGCCCTTTTTTGTTTTGGCAAGATCCGCCGGTTCGATTTTTCTTGGAAATTTTGTAGGTTTGAGAAAAGGACGAAACAAAGACAAACCTTCGCCTATCCATCTGTATGGTTTGCTAAAGGGAAGTTTTTATTCGCCTATATATAAGTTATGCACAATTTAAAACCACAACACGTCAATGTCACAGAAAAACGCACTGTTAATAATAACCATTCTTGTATCGGTAATTACATCATGTAAAATTCAAGACCAAATACGTTCCTATAACCAAATTATCAGTCCTGCAAGTAATGGTGATGTACTTTTAACTTTATCTCGACTTGATAGTGTAGATCGTTTTAGGAATCCATTGATAAATCGTAAGTATCAAAAACTGAAGAAAAGCTATCACTCACGATTTTCAGAAACGAATGAAACAGCAGAAGTTTTAAGTAAAAATGAGGTAATAAATGATATTTGCACCTTCTATCGGGATTATTGGAAAACAAAGATGCTAGAAGCACATCTTAATAGTGATTCAATTCTATACAAAAATCTCTTTCATTATCTAGAGAATAATAAACTCACTACATTAAGTTTTGATGAACTTTCAAAGACCATTAAGGACGATTCGGAGCTTACCAGAGTGATCGAAAATGAGGGGTTTCACTGCAAGTTTTTTCTGATTAATGGAATTCAAGATTTATTGATCTGGGATAAACAAAGTCAATCAAAATATACGGTACAATTACCAGAAGCAAAGATTGACATCAACGTAATTTTCATTGAGAACTATGTATTGAGAGGAGCTTCTGACTACGCTACTTTCGGTTATTCGCAAATTGGAGGCTGGGCAAGTAACAACGATTCGAGTCTTTTTTGCAACAAGGGAACGTATAAATTGAATTCTGAAAAGTTTCAATACTCCTATTTGAAGCACGAATCCATGCATTTTCTTGACATTAAAAATTATCCCAATTTGGAACCCGCTGATTTAGAATACAGAGCTAAGCTCATTGAACTTATCTACTGCACAGAAAAATCCATCTATAAAAGACTTGACGAGTTTATTATGCGTGCATCAAATGAAAGTCGAGAAGACGCTCATCCTTTTGCAAACTATCACTTGATCTGCCAACTATCTAAAAAGTTATTCAATAACGAATTTGAAGCAGATATTTCGAAATGGAAATCTTTAACTCCAGAAGAGATTAACAAAGCAAGTCATGAGCTATTTCAGAATGGAACGGAACTATTAAAAGCAAACCCAAACCTAAATAGAATTATAGAAAATGTGTATAACATCAACTAAAAGCCACGGGCTGAACAACTATAATCGAGAAGCCCGCGTCTCTTAGTTGAGGACCGTTAGTAGTCATTGCCGGAAGAAACATGAAACAGGACAAAATGAACATTCAAGAACAAATCAAAAATTACATTGCTTCACAACCTGACACAAAACGTTCTGACATTGAAACTTTGCATAAACACATTTTAAAAATATTCCCAAAAGGAAAATTATGGTTTTTAGACGGTAAGGATGACAAAGGCAAAATTGTTGCCAATCCTAATATTGGCTATGGACTTCTGACCATGAAATATGCTAGTGGTAAAACCAATGATTTTTACCAAGTTGGTATAAGCGCAAACACAATGGGTATATCGGTTTATATTATGGGCATTCAAGACAAAAAGTATTTACCTGAAACCTATGGAAAAACCATCGGCAAGGCAAGTGTAACTGGATATTGTATTAAGTTCAAGACACTTAACGACATAAATATTGACATCCTTAATGCTGCAATTCGAGACGGTGTTAAACAGACCTCCTAAACGATAATGAATCACGATTTTTAAATCAAAGACACGTAAATAGGAGTAAAAAACAAGGAAAATGGTTTTTTGTAAGAACTTTCATACCTGGAAATGTGTTGCATGTTGCTGGGCCACCAACTTTAAAACGATCAACCAATGGTTCCTTAGAATTCAAAATGAAGTAAAATCTCCCCCAAACAAAAAGGGCTATTCACTTGGAATAGCCCTTTTCTATGCTGTTTTGTAATCTGCTTACAATTGTCCGTCTGAGTGGTAGCGACCTTGCTTGTACACTTCGACTTTCAACAAGATTCCATCGCGGTCGTAAACGTAAAGCTTACCATCCCACAATTTACCGTTCTTGAAGATACCGTCTTGCCAGATCTCTTTATCCTCGTTATACACTTTGTTATAACCGTTCGGCTGCCACTTCACACCTTGCGTATCAGGCGTACCTTTGATCGCCGGCGGAACTTTGTTGGATTGTCCCGGATCTTTCACTGTTTCCATTGGATTAACCGGCTCTTTTTGAGTAGTTGTTCCAACTGAACCATCCGCGTTGAACGTAGTGATCTCTTTCACATCTCCATTAGGCCAGTAGCGGTAAGCTGTCCCAGTCGGTGTTCCGTTGTTGGCAACGTACACATACTCCAACTGCCCGTTAGGATAGTAATATTTCACTTTTCCTTGCTCCTTACCCAATTCGTTGTAATTGGCTTCGAATTCTTTTACGCCGTTCTCATGGAAACGCACCAACGAATCGTGGTACTGATTCTTAATGTAAGTACCAGCTTCTTTTACTTTTCCATTTGCGTGATACTTGGTATAAGCACCTTTCGGACGATTATTTTCATATTCACCCTTCAGTTTCGGTGTAACACCGTCGTTGTGGTATTTAATCCAAATACCTTCCTTACGGTCGTCCACGTACTTACCTTCTTCCACTTTTCCCTCTGCAGGAATTCCCGATTCTGGCCGATCTTTACCGTAGTAGATCCACTTACCTTGTTTTCTCCCCTGATCATCCTTGCGATTCAGCTTGTCATCCTGATCGTTTACACGACTAGCATAACTAAAATTAACCGCAGTGAGGAACAAGAATAAGATGCCTAAGTGCTTTAATGTACACATGTTACAATCAAATTAGTTCAGTAGCGCAATTTAAAGATATATTAATTTTCCAAACATGTGCCACATTCTATAATATTTTCGATAAATTATTTAAAAACGTCGACAAAAAGGTTAATTATTGATTATCGAGTGAAATATTAACGTTGTCTAACATTGTTTTAACCATCCTGTTCAAATTATAACATTCTTCCCAGCCCCAATTTTCACGCGCGGTACTATCGTCGATAGACGCCGGCCATGAGTCGGCAATTGCCTGTCTGAAATCCGGTTCATAGGAGATTGAAAAGTCAGGTAAAAACGACTGAATTTCCTTCGCCAATTCGGCAGGCGTAAAACTCAAAGCCGATAAATTATAACTGGAACGAATTTTTACTTTTTCTGCAGGAGCTTCCATCAATTCGATGGTTGCACGGATCGCATCATCCATGAACATCATCGGCAACGCACTGTCTTCTTTTAAGAAACAGTTGAAATGCTTTCCTGCCTTAGCTTTGTAGAAGATATCCACCGCATAATCGGTAGTTCCACCACCCGGCAAGCTCTTATAAGAGATCAATCCAGGATAACGTATTGAACGCACATCCACACCAAACTTGTTGAAATAGTATTCGCACCAACGCTCACCCGCCTGCTTCGAAATTCCGTATACCGTACTCGGTTCCATCACGGTATACTGTGGTGTGTTATTTCGTGGAGTTGTTGGTCCGAACACCGCAATGGATGAAGGCCAGAAGATCTTTTTCACCACTCCCTCTTTTGCCAGATCCAAGATCGTGAACAAACTTTCCATGTTCAGTTTCCAGGCAAAATCCGGATTTTTTTCAGCAGTTGCAGACAAAAGTGCAGCCAATAAATACACTTCGTTCACACCATTATCGATGATGTAACTACGAACCGCTGCTTTGTCTAAAGCATCCAACTTGATATAAGGTCCGTTTGCCAACGTTGGAGGACAAACATCTTTCAAATCTCCTGCGATAACCGAATCATTGCCAAATCGTTCACGAAGTGCCAAAACCAATTCGGTGCCGATCTGACCACATGAGCCTAAAACCAATATTTTCTTCATACTGCGGTGCTGAGTTCGGGCAAAAATAGCATTTTTTGTCGCATTCGCAGAAATGTCTCGTTTTGTTAAAAAACCTAACGAAAATCATTTTTTTACACTTTCTGTTTTTCCTATTTTTGCTACTTTAAGGATAAACTATGTGGCCTGAACTCTCTTTGAAACTACATTGGTTGCAGAAACGCAAGCCAGAGTGACCCAACGTCACTCCTATTATCCTATTATCTTAATTTAAAATTTTCACTATGCCGTTTTATCACAAATTGGGAAATTTTCCCAACAAACGACACATACAATTTCGTAAGCCAGACGGAAATCTATACTACGAACAACTATTTGGAACTGAAGGATTTGCTAGCTTCTCCAGTTTGATGTATCATGTTCACAGACCAACGATGGTGAAGTCTATGAAAGATCCGATCGATCTTTCTCCTCAAGCTGCCGTTGCTAAGAATATTGCATCACGCATGATCAAAGGGTTCGAAGTGGCACCAAAAGATGACTTCCTGGATGCGCGTTCAATCGTTCTTTTCAATAATGACTTGAACATTGCAGTTGCAGCTCCACGCAAAAGTCTGCGTAACTACTTTTACAAGAATGCCGATGCAGATGAAATGATCTTTGTACATAAAGGATCTGGAAAATTGCGTACGATGTTGGGGAATATTCCTTTCGAGTACGGTGACTACTTAGTAGTGCCACGCGGAATGATCTACCAGATCGACTTCGATACGGAAGACAACCGTTTGTTCATCGTGGAATCATTCTCGCCGATCTTAACACCGCGGAATTACCGCAGCCGTTTCGGACAATTGTTGGAACATTCACCGTTCTGTGAGCGCGACTTCAAGATCCCAACAGAATTGGAAACGCACGACGAAAAAGGAGATTTCGTGATCAAGATCAAGAAAGAGAACATGTTGCATGAATTGACTTACGCATCACATCCATTTGATGTGATTGGTTGGGACGGTTTCAACTTCCCTTATGCGTTCTCGATTCACAATTTTGAGCCGATCACCGGACGTGTGCATTTGCCACCTCCGATCCACCAAACGTTTGAAGGACACAATTTCGTAGTTTGTTCATTCGTTCCACGTTTGTACGACTACCATCCGTTGTCGATCCCTGCGCCTTACAACCACTCTAACATCGATTCTGATGAAGTGTTGTATTACGTAGACGGAGATTTCATGAGCCGCAATCACGTAGAAAAAGGATACATTTCCTTACATCCGGGTGGAATTCCGCATGGACCACACCCAGGTGCATACGAGCGTAGTATTGGACAAACGGAAACACGCGAGTTGGCTGTAATGGTGGATACCTTCAAGCCACTCAAACTTACGCAAGCAGCGTTGGATATGCAGTTAAATGACTATGCATACAGCTGGTTGGAAGATTAATAAAATGATTTAAGAACCTTATTCCTCAGGGAATAGTAATACGAACAAAATGAGCAAAGAAGTAAAAAGTGTAGAATACGGATTGGAAAAGATCTTTGACGGAGCGCAAGATTTCCTTCCATTATTGGGAACTGACTATGTAGAATTCTATGTAGGAAATGCGAAGCAAGCAGCCCACTATTATAAAACAGCATTCGGATTCCAGTCACATGCATATGCGGGATTGGAAACCGGTTTGAAAGACCGTGCAAGTTATGTGTTGAAACAAGACAAGATCCGCTTGGTATTGACAACTGCGCTGAACAGTGAATCTCCAATTGGTGAGCACGTTAAAAAACACGGAGACGGTGTGAAAGTGATCGCTCTTTGGGTGGAAGATGCACGTTCTGCTTGGGAAGAAACTACGAAGCGTGGAGCGAAGTCTTTCATGGAGCCTACAGTAGAGAAAGATGAGCACGGTGAAGTTGTTCGCGCAGGTATCTATACCTACGGTGAGACCGTACACATGTTCGTGGAGCGCAAGAACTACAATGGTGTGTTCTTACCTGGATACGAAAAATGGGAGAGCGATTACAATCCTGAGCCAACAGGTTTGAAATACATTGACCACATGGTAGGAAATGTAGGCTGGGGTGAAATGAATACCTGGGTGAAGTGGTATGAAGATGTGATGGGATTTGTGAATTTCCTTTCTTTCGACGATAAGCAGATCCACACGGAATATTCAGCTTTGATGTCTAAAGTAATGTCAAATGGAAACGGACGTATCAAATTCCCGATCAACGAGCCTGCAGAAGGAAACAAGCGTTCTCAAATTGAAGAATACCTAGATTTCTATGAAGGTCCGGGAGCGCAGCACATTGCAGTAGCAACGGATAACATCATTGAAACGGTAACGGCATTGCGTGCACGTGGGGTTGAATTTTTATCTGCTCCTCCGCAAGCTTATTATGACGCAATTCCAGAGCGTTTGGGAGAACATTTCTCCATGATGAAAGAACCAATCTCTGAAATTCAAAAATTGAGCATTTTGGTGGATGCGGACGAAGAAGGATACTTGTTGCAGATCTTTACCAAACCGGTAGAAGACCGTCCAACATTATTCTATGAGATCATTCAGCGTATGGGTGCAAAAGGATTTGGAGCCGGAAACTTTAAAGCCTTGTTTGAATCGATCGAACGCGAACAAGAGAAACGCGGAACGTTGTAGATTACACACGCCAACGAACATAAAAAAGCCGATGGAAACAATTCCATCGGCTTTTTCTTTGATTATTCGGATCAAAAAAATGAGGATTGATCTGCAAAAGTTGGATACAACAAGATCTGTTCTGCTGTAAGCAAGGTAAACAAATTCGTTTCCAATTCAATACGAAGCACTTTTTGCTGTTCACTAAATTCGGCAGGTAACATGTTCGCCACCTCAATTTGAAGTAATTTCAACTTCTCATTATTATCGAATACATAGTAAAACACTTTTTGTTTTGTACTCTCATCCAAATTAAAGAATTCACTGAAGTTAGCAGACTTCTGAATAACATACTCTTTGGAGTACATTTCTTGACTGAACGACGTATTCAAACACGAAAAGCATAAAAATGCCAGAAACGCAGCAAGAATTTTTTTCATGATTATCAATGTTGTACAATTAGTTTTATCACCGCTGCTTTTCCACTTTCAGTTCTCAAACGAACCGAGTAGACACCGTTACTCAAGGTTTTAGTATCGAACGGAATGCTGGTTTGCTCGGTAGCTAAGATTAGTTTTTGAGCAGCAAGTACTTTACCTGAAAGATCCAACAATTCTGCAGTCAATTCTTCCGAAACGGGCGACCCTACAAGAACTGTAAACAAATCATTCACCGGATTAGGATAACTGGAAACAAACCAGCTATTGATGTTACAAGAAAGTGAAAGCGGCTCAAAATACGTTTTCTCACCATCTTGATCTACTTGAAGTAATCTATAGTAGGCTAGCGATTTTGTTCTGGTTTGATCCACAAACTCATACACACCGCCCATAGGACCTGAACAAGTTACTTCATATAGGGAATTCCAGTTAAAGCCATCTTCAGAACGCTCTAAAATAAATACCTCACAATTTTGTTCAGACTCAGTTTCCCAAATGATCTTCGCGTTGTTGTTTTCCAAGCAACTAGCTCCAAATTGTTTTAGAATCACTGGAAGTGGACTCGCATTATTCGATCCATGAAGCCAAAACTCCGAGAAGCTATTAATGTCGAACTGAACGAAACGTCCAGCGGCATTAAATCCAGCCAAATACGAGTTAACGTTTCCGTTTGCCACCTGATTGTGAATCGTTGTTCCTCCGCTTCCTCCAGCGCTCGGACAATTATTAAACGCGTCGTTGTCCATATTCAACGGTCCGGAGTATTTACTCAACTTCAGATCACCAATCGTTGCTAAGTCATCAAAAGCACTGATATTTCCGTTAGCTACCGGAACTAAGGTTGTAAACTCGCTATTATCGAACGGCAGACGTACATTGACCGCCGAGGTCGGTTGAAATTCCGGATTAATCAACCATTCTCGTCCCATAACACTTACTACCCAAGATGGGTTGTCGCAAGCAGGAACAGTTACTGGTGTTCCAACATAAGCCGTTGCAGTGACAGTACCTAAATTCTGTCCGTTCGAATTGATAGAACAAATCAATCTTCCAGATGAATGATAGAAATGAACGTATCCATTCTGATTCACGATACACGTGGTATTATCAGCGTTATTTGCTAAGGTTGTACCTGCGGGTGGCATGGCAACAATTCCGGATACACATGCCGAAGCAGGACAAGTTGTTCCAGCCGAAGCCCCTACGAAATAAGTCGTGTTTGAAGTAGGATTAACCGTAATACTTGGACCGGTACCTAATACTGTTCCTCCACATGAACCAGAATACCAAGTCCAATTTGCTCCATTTGCCAATGATCCGCCATTTACAGATAAAGTTGCTGATTGTCCTTGACACAAAGAACCTGTACCGTTTATTGATGTTGGCACAACTGAATTTGGACTGATCACAAAATTAGCAGCAGTTCGGCATGTCGGCGCGTTACTGCAAGCCGCGTAATACGTATAAGTTCCCGGGGTATTTGTGTTTAATAATCCTGAACCAGCTACACCAACCGGATCAAATGACGCAGCAGAACTGATGGAAGACCCTCCGGACGGCACAGTGTACCATTCTATCGTTGAACCCGGACTATTCGAAATCGTTGCTCCCGGAGGCCCTGTAAATGTCCAAGAATATGAGTCAGTTGCACCCGTACCAAACGAGTTGCTAATCAAAAAGTACTGAACTCCCGGAGTTAGAACAGCGGTTAATGAAGGATCAACAGCGCAAAGTGCGGCGTTTCCGTCATCATCCCCAATTATGAAGTTGCCTGGTGTACCGCACGGTGCAGCCGGGGTAAACGCATTCTGGTATAAATGCCCGTAACCATCAATATTCGGAAAACATCCTCTAAATGTATAGCTTCCGGCAGTTGAAACGTAGAACGAATAAACGTCATAGTAAACTGTTGTACCCGAGGTGCCACAGACTGTGCCGGCAAATGGCCGGATCCAAGTTGGGTCCGTTGTAGTCAAGTTACCCGTATTAAATACAGCACCCTGTGCAATTGGAACACCTGGAACGCCACAAGTGGATGTGGTCAAGGAACCAGTTCCTCCCTGACATATTGTAGCACTTGTTGTTACCGGCAAAGTTGGTGATGTGATCGTAAATGGCCCAGCGGCGGTTGCGTTACAACCTCCAGTTGTAATGGAGAAGTTTGCATACGTTCCAGAATTCAATCCAGAAAGTGTAAATGCATTCGATGAAATGGTAATCGGACTGGAAGTTGGAACACCATTCAAAGTATAATTTAATGTGTAGTTTCCATTAGCGAAGCCTGAAGAGGTAAATGGAATTGACCCATTGGGTGTTATGCAACTCGAATTGTTAATCGGAGTACCCGGAGTAATGGTATTATTCAATGTTACAATAACATTGTCAGAACAAGGAGTACCATTGCACGTCCAGTTCGCGACATACGTCGTTGTAGTGGTTGGTGAAACCGTATAACTTGGAGAAGTGGAAACAATCGTGCTCCCGACTTTCCAGTTATTGAACGTACAAACCCACGGTGAAAATGTATTACAATCTTGGTTTGCAGCGGTAATTCCAGGCCAATCTTGCGCGTTTCTGCCTGGTACCGGAATGGCAAATGTTCCTGTTATATTCTCGCAACCAGAGGTAGCGTTTACTCCGGAAGTGGTTGCCGACCAATTCGCTGAAAGCTGGGATACCACAACTTGAAATGATCCACTTTCATTGATGATGATTTGAAATGAAGCAGTACCTGTACCAGCGGCGGCTCCTCCTCCATAGGGAACCACATTGCTGTAGCTCACTACAAATCTTCTATTTGGGGGTGCCCCAATTGTTGCATAGCGAATAGTTCCTCCATAGCGGAAATCTATATCTGCCATCATACCTGCAATGTAGTTGTTTGGCGCACCACCTGCAGGGATTGTAAATGGCGTAAAACCGGTAAAGGTAAACGCACCAAAACCTACCATTCCATTTGAAGAAATAACAGCACTATTGTATGTGTTCCCGAAAAAATTAAAGTTGAATCCCATTGGAATCTGACCTGTTACACAATCATCGCATGGTGTAGCAAAAGCGTTAGTACCCACAATAGTAGCAGGAGAACAAGGCGCAGTTGTCAATGTGTAAGTATTAGAAACCGTGGCCGGAGCAACAAGCGTAGCTGATGCCCCACAATTGATGGTCGCATCACCAGTTGCTACTGGACATTGGGCAAATAAATCAAAAAAACCTAAGACGAATAAGTGTGAAAGTAAAGCGTAATGCTTTAATTTCATGATAAACAGTTTTCAGAACCTCGAAATTACGCCCAGTTGAGCACAATTTAAAACATATGGCCACTAAATGAATATTAAGGCAAATTACAATGCCAAAATGTCATTTCTATCGAATATTTCAGCCCACCATAATTCCTCTTCCTCCTAAGCGCGGAATGGCGGTATAATTCTTCTCTTGAATCGATTCCGGTAAGAAGAGGAACTTCTTATCGTATAAGGTATCATTTACCCAAAAACTCACCCAGTATTCGTTAGTCAAACCAAAAACCTCTTCCATGATCGGTTCGATCTTGGCCGCTTCATCCGGCAGTAAGATCTCCAAGGAATGGCGCAAAGTGGAAGTATTGATCTTTTCACCGGAATTCACATCTACGCCATATCCTTTTGAAGTAACAATAATTCCTTCCATGATATCATCACGCAAGTTTAATAAATACACATAGTGCTGAATTCCGCCTTCTTCGTTGATCTCTGGAACAACAACCAGTTTTACATTTTCTACAACCGGACTTTTCAGTTCGTCGCGCATACTTTTCAATTAGGCCACGAAATTACTCATTTTCTTTTGGAAGATTCACCGGCGATGCGTCTTCCGATGGCTAAATAGCGGAAGAGATCCTCCGGATGATCCAACATTTCTTGTTCTGCTTTCGACAAATGCTTCGTGTTTTTTGGAACCTTTACATTTGGTGCTCGCTTAAATCCGGTGCGCACGATGATCAAGTTTTCCTCCGGAATGGTGATCACGTATTGTCCTTTCATACCCCGATAATACACCACTTTATGTCCGTTGGAAACATAGGTCCAAACATGCAAGCCGTATCGGGTATTTGGAACACCTTCATCCGTGGTTAATTTTGGATTTTTGACCATTTCATCTAAATACGCTTTCGAAACGATCTGTTTGCCATTCACATTTCCATGGTGGGTGAAGATCAATCCCAAGCGGGCAAAATCACGTGTGGTGCTGTACAAGCAACAAAATGCTTTGGGATCGCCGTTCAATTTATCCAAACTCCAGAAGGCAGTAGATTCCACTCCCAAAGGCTGCCACAATTTGCGTGAGGCATAAGACCCCAATGATTCGCCGGTTGCTTTCTCCAAAACATAACCCAACAATTGCGTGTTTCCGCTTTGGTAATTAAAACGAACGCCCGGAGCATATTCCTGTTGCTGCTGATGCACCAATCCCCACAGATCCCATCCGTAATACGATTCCGAATTATCAGAAAGCGGATTCGTTCCACTCTCGGACCAGTCTAAACCAGAGGACATCCACAGCAAGTGACGAAGTGTTATCTTTTCGCGGTTATTCTCCTTGAACTTGGGTAAATAATGCCATAAAGGCTCGTCCAAACTTTTGATCTTGCCTTCATCCAAGGCAATCCCGATCAACAAGGCCACAACTGTTTTTGCTGCCGAAAAGGAATTGGAAACAGTTTCAGGAACATGGTCATTGAAATAGGTTTCTGCAACAACAGAATCGTTGTGAATCACCATGAAGGAACTCGTTTTCCAGAAGCGCATGTAATCCAGATCTGCTTTAGAGAATTCCATCAGATCTTTTTCCGCCCATGGAAGTGATTTTTGAGCCGCCAAGATGGTGTCCACCGGAAACTTGTCTAAATCGTAAATGGTCGGACCGCTTTCGCCTTGCAAATAGGTCATGTACACGCCTTTGTACAGGTAGAAACGTCCGCTAAGCAGAATGAACAAATTGGCGGTGATCAGCAGGATAGCCAGAAACCATCCTATGCGTTTACCCCAGGTTACGATGGTCTTTTTCATGGCTTTCAAGTATTAATCGGTGTAATGAAAATCGAATTGAAGTGCGAGCTCTTGCTTCAGGATCTTTTTGACTTCGTCCATATCTACCGGCTTGCCCAATTCACGTTCCATGGAAGTTACGGCTTTGTCTTCAATTCCACAAGGAACGATGTGCGAAAAATACGAAAGGTTGGAATTTACGTTGAACCCGATCCCGTGCATGGTTACCCAACGCGAGGATTTTACGCCCATCGCGCAGATCTTGCGTGCATTCGGACCATCCGGATCGATCCAAACTCCGGTGTAACCCGGATAGCGATCTCCTTGAATTCCGTAATGCGCCAAGGTGCGGATCACAGCCTCTTCCAAGAAGCGCATGTATTTGTGGATATCCGTGAAAAAATGATCCAGATCGAAGATCGGGTAAGCTACCAACTGTCCCGGTCCGTGATAAGTAATATCTCCTCCGCGATTGATCTTGTAGAAAACGGCTTCTTCTTGTTTCAAACCGGTTTCATCCAAGAGTAAATGATCTTCGCTTCCACTCTTCCCAAGCGTGTATACATGCGGGTGCTCGCAAAACAACAAGACATTCTGCGTTTCTTCCTGAGAGGTGCCATTTCTGCGCTCGATCTTCAAGGCGATGGTTTCTGCAAATAATTTTTCTTGCAGGTCCCAAGCTTCTTTGTAGTCGATGATCCCAAGATCTTTGAAGTGCACCAAGCGTTCTGTCATGTGTTCTTAGAATTCCAGGTAAACGAATGGTTTGAATGAATCAGAAACAGCCTGATACATGAACAAGATCGCAAGGGCAATCCCGATCATTTGTACCACCATTGGCAATTTTGCAAATGCGGCAACGCCCCCATCCTTCATACGCTGTGGCAGCCAATGCAAGATGAAACCAACTCCGATCAAAATAAAGACAGTACCAAAACTCCACAAAACAGTTCCAAGAACTGTCCAGTCGAAATCAAAATGATTGAAGATGCGGTCCAGCATTTTATTTGGTGCGCCATCCTCTTTCAAGCGGAACCAAATACGCGTAAACGTAATGAAATTGAAGGTGATCAAGATCTTCCAGAAATGTACGATCAACCAAGACTTGTTCTCGTAAGGTGAGATCTTTTTCCAGTAGTTGTAAATAACCAAAGCAGCCCCGTTCATGGCTCCCCAGATCACAAAGTTCTGAGAAGGTCCGTGCCACAAGCCTCCAATGATCATCGTAATGAGCAAATTGAGGTCGCGGTGCATGAAGGTCTTCACAGCAGGAGAAATTAAGACCGCAATGCCGTAAAGCGCCATCAAGCCAATGTATACAAAGATCAATTCGTACCAACCTGTAATGAAGATCAGGAAGATGAAAATGATCAAGATCGCTATATACGTTCCGACTGTACCTTTTTTATTTCCTCCCAATGGAATATACATGTAGTTGCGCAACCATGAACCGAGGGAAATGTGCCAACGGCGCCAGAAATCAGCTACTGAATTCGCTTTGTACGGTGAATTGAAGTTTGGTAATAACTCAAAGCCCATCAAGCGCGACAACCCGATCGCAACATCTGTATAACCTGAGAAATCTCCGTAGATCTGTAAGGAGTAACCCCACATCGCCATTACCGAAACAAAGCCCGGGTAGGCTTCCGGTGAATCGACCACTTTATCGATGAAGTGAACCGCAATGTAATCGGCTAGAATGATCTTTTTGAACAAACCTTTCACGATCAAGAAAACAGATTCACTGAACACCTTTTTGTTCAACTGGAAGGGCATGTAGATCTGAGGAATGAAATCGCGGGCACGTACAATCGGACCCATAATCACGTGTGGGAAGTAAGTCACATAGAACGCGTAATCCCAGAAGTTCTTCACCGGTTCAATTTCTTTGCGGTAGATATCCACTACATACGAGATCGACTGGAAGGTAAAGAAACTTACCCCGGCAGGAAGTAAGATCGTAGTTTCAAATGTGCCGTCTCCAAAGAATCCATTCCCCCACACAGCGAACTGGTTCATGATCTTGAAATCGGTCTGGAAAAGTTTGTTGTAGGATTCTGTAAAGAAGTAGGCGTATTTAAAGTAAGCCAGAAAAAATACATTGAATACTGCGGAAAAGGCGATGATCCACTTCCGTGCACTGTCTTTGGTTTGCTGAAAGATCCACTTCCCGAGTCCGTAATTGACAATGATGGAAAGTCCCAACAAAAGCACGAACAAGCCGGATGTTTTGTAATACAAGAACAAACTGACTATCGTAATGAAGATACTGCGCATCAACTGGTGTTTATGCAGCATCGAGAAGAGCATCATGATAAATATGAAGAACAACCAAAAATCCAAGCGATTAAAGGTCATTGAACTCATCGGTGCAAAACTGAATATCTCGTGCAGTCTTTCCATTCGGGTTAATTCGTATTAATAGTTGTTTCGTTTTTCCATTTGTTGCAACCACTTTTCAAAAGCGTCGATAAACAGCTCTGCTTTCAGGTGGTAACCGGTAGCGGTAAAATGGACAAAATCAGTGCGCATCAGATCGGCTGTCATCCAGCGTTTCGACGAACCTAATTCACCCATTACACCATAAAAATCCCATACAGGGAATTCGTACTTCTTCGCCAGTTCGATGATCACTTCACGCTGACGCGCCACATTCTTGTTCGGATATTGTTTTTTGTAGTACGCATCGTTTGGAACTGTGAGCAAAATGGCACAATTCGGATTGGCCCGCAGTACTTTGAGTATGAGATTCTCCAAATTCCGTTTATACACTTCCGGTTTAAAGGATCCATAAGGTACGTTGGCATCATTTGTTCCCACTGAAAACGCAAAGAAATCAGGTGGAGATTCTTTCAATTGTTCCTCGAAATTCTTGTTCGCTAAATACGTGTACAAGCCGGCTCCATTGATCCCAATTGCGGTATAAGAAACGCCGGGATGTGCATTCGACAATTGGAAAGCGTGTACTTGCAGATTAAACGGTTTGGTGCTCGTGCGAATGAACTGCAGATCAAAGGTATCCACCGGATCGGTAAAAATGGTCTCGGTATAACCTAACGCTTCATTGTGATAGGTATCGACCACCAAAATCTCGTGCTCTCCGTAATTCAGTTCGTATGGGAAATACCCTTTGTTGTGGTAAATACGCAAACGGGTAAATCCTGGACGAGTATCGGTCTTGTCGTAACGAAAACGAACCGAAATTACAGAATCATCACATTCCACTACAGCACCCAAAAGTCCAAAATCCAACCCTTCCGGACGGGCGTTCACGCTGCGGTAATTCTTCCAAACATTCGGAGATCGGAACTCATAATTCCACGGATTATTGGTCTTAGCCAGATCAAAAGGAAAGATCAATCCACGTTCCCCCGGAAGATCGTTCCAGTGGGTTTGCATGTAGGTGCGAATGTCGTGTGTGTAGATATCCGCTTGCAAGTGCGAACCACCGATGTGGTAAAAGTTCAGTTTGCGGTCCTTGCTGTTTACCATGGCTCCAAAGTCACGATACAACTTCTCCCAATTCTTGGAATTCGGCGTATAAAATCGAAAACAGTTTTCGGAGAAATTGATGAACGGATATTTGTGATGCAGGTTTGTGTCAATATTCAAGAAAGCAGGGAAAAAGTAGGTGTTTAGCGGCGAACGATCAGGCATGGTGTCGCGTTGCGACCGTGCCGTGCAAGCCCACAATGCAAAAACAATCCCCAATATGTATGCGCTAAATTTCATCCAATATTTAATCCGCTGCAACCGCATTGAACCTTATTTCGTTCCACCTTTCCACCGCACATATTCCGCGGCAAAGGCATCAAAGAACAACTGCGAAGCGATACTCGCTCCTTTGTTTGTAAAGTGGATATAATCCTTTCCTGCTAATCCTTGTTCCACCCAGCTCGGCATGGAATTCTCTCCTCCCATTGCTGCGAACAAGTCCCAATAACATGAACCGGTTTCTTTCGTTACGCGTTTCATTTCAGAAACAAGGTAAGGCAACATACGGTAAGAAACCATCCCATTCACGCTGGACGTAGACATGTCACTCGGTCCGATAACGATCACTGTTGCAGTTGGTCGTAGTTTTTTCAAGGTGTACAACTGACCTTTGAAATTCTTCGCGAAGTTGCGCACTGCGCTGGAATCCTTCAAATAAGGCACCGAGTTACCACCGAACTGCATGATCACCATTTCAACGTTTTGCTCCGAATACATTTTAGATGCTGTCGTATGATCGATCTTACCGAAGAAGGTACCACTCGAGCCACGCATTCCGATGTTGTCCACCTGCACCCCGTAATCTCCTTCTAAAGAGAAACCGATAATCGTTGGACTCACCGCTGCGGAGAATTCATAGCGCAATTTTGAAGGCGTAGATTCAAAGGACAATTTCATAGAATGGTAACGACCATCCATGATCAAACTGTCTTCGTGGATCAATTCCGTGCCCTTAAATACCTTCACCTTACACGGCTTCACACAGCTGGTATAATAGAGGTAAACATTGTTGTATTTCTTGGCGCGGTCGTAAGCACTATTCGATGGCTCAATTTCAATGAAGGCTTCTTTGATGGAGGTCACTCCCGCCAATTCCGATGAGTCGTATTCCGGAGTGAAACGAGCGGCACTACACATAGAACCGTAGCGCTTCGAACGCAATTTAGCCCCTCCAAAAGCCGTATAACGCTTGAAATTATCCGAATAACGCTGCTTGAAGGTCATGGTGTTGTAGACATTCATCGCAGGAATTGTTCCCGGTCCATTTCCTCCAAATTGACTTTGCAAACGTTGACGGATGTAAGCAGTCATACGGTCTCCTTCGATTTGAGAATCTCCGTAATGCAAAATGCGTACTTTTTTTCCTCCTGATGCTGCTTCTAATTTTTCAAACAAGCGATGAAGCGCCTGCAATCCGTAATCATTGAACTCCAATTGTGTTGCCGCATCCGCGCTCAATTGTCCGCCATCGGGAGCTCCCAACTTTCCATCTGTCTGGAAGTTGTTCTTTTTCAAAGAATCCACTTTCGGCGCCGTTAAGAGCGTATCCACTTTTACGATGTTGGAAATGTCTTTTTTCTCAGCTGGCTTTACCGGCGTCATGACATTTTCCCAACTTAAAAAGCGCATTTCAAGACCTCCTAAATTCACTTTGTCATCTTTCACCATGAACGACAACGGAAGCAGGAAGGCAAAAATGCCGACTACATACAACAAAACATGATACGGTTGTAACTCTTTCACAGGTATTTACGAATTTGCCTGCAAATGTACGGGAAACTTTCTGAATCCCTGCTTTATGCGGTGCTAGTTTTGAACAGGAATCTGTGGTCTTTTGTTAACTCTGTAACCGGAGTTACGGTAGACCCTTCAATTGGAGAACAACATACAATTTAGACGTATTTTTGAACCATGGAACTTTACACGAACGAGCTTATTCACGAAAGCAGTCTCTACCTGCAGCAACATGCCCACAATCCGGTAAATTGGGTTGCTTGGTCGGACGAAGCCTTTGAAACGGCAAAGCAGGAAAACAAATTGGTATTGATCTCTGTGGGATACTCCTCTTGTCACTGGTGCCATGTCATGGAACATGAGTGTTTTGAAGACGAAGAAGTAGCGACCCTGATGAATAAATTCTTTGTCTGCATCAAAGTTGATCGCGAAGAACGACCGGATGTGGACCAAGTGTACATGACAGCAGTGCAATTGATGACGCAACGCGGTGGATGGCCATTGAATTGTTTCACCTTACCGGATGGACGACCGATCTACGGCGGAACCTATTTCCCGAAAGAACAATGGATGCATGTTTTGCGGTCCTTGCATCATACTTATTCCAATGACCTGGAAAAAGTGTTGGAGTATGCGGAAAAATTGACGCAGGGAGTTCAAATGGCGGAAGTCATCCAAAAAGCACCCATCAATGAACAGATCGATACGACCATACTTCCTGAGTTGATCCGACGCTGGCAGGCGCGGATGGACAATCACGAAGGTGGTCCTACACATGCCCCAAAATTCCCGTTGCCATCAAATTATTTGTTCTTGTTGCATTACGCCGTAACGCGCGAACACACTGCGATCAGACAACATACTGATCTGACCTTGCACAAAATGGCCTTGGGAGGAATTTATGATCAGATCGGAGGTGGGTTCTCCCGGTATTCTGTGGACATGTTGTGGAAAGTGCCACACTTCGAGAAGATGTTATACGACAATGGTCAATTGTTGGAATTGTACGCACACGCCTATCAACGCGACGCAGATCCAGAATATTTGCGCGTTTTGAACAGTACTTTGTTGTGGTTGGAGCGCGAAATGTTGGGTCCGGAAGGCGGACTTTTTGCCGCACAAGATGCGGACTCTGAAGGCATAGAAGGGAAATACTACGTATGGAACAAAGCGGAGATCGCCGAAGTACTTGGTGAAGAGCGAACCGCGTGGTTTTGGCCTTTGTACAATCCAGCGAATAAGGGTTATTGGGAACACGATTACTGGATTCCGTTGCGCGATGAAACCTGGGAGGAATTTGAAAAACGCACAGGGATTGAGAGACAGTCGATTGCTGCTGCCGTAAACGATTTGTTGCAACACCGACTCAAACGGATCAAACCTGTAACAGATACGAAATGCCTGACAGCATGGAATGCCATGACCATTACAGGCTTGTGCGCAGCATATCGCGCCACGGCAGATGACGCCTTTAAAAGTATGGCTTTGCGCATTGGAAAATGGTTGCGAACGTATCAGATCACGGATGATCACGAGCTGTGGCATACCCGACAAAATAGACGTTCTTTCATTTCCGGATTCCTGGACGATTATGCCTTCGTGATCCAAGCTTTTGTACAGTTGTATCAATTAACTGCCGACAACGATTGGCTGGAAATGGCCGTTCAGTTAGAAGCAAAAACGCGTTCAAAGTTCTACGATGCTGAAACAGGCATGTACTTCTTTACAGTTGCGGATGGAGGCCTGATCGCGCGTAAAATGGAGATCAACGACAACGTGATCCCGGCAACTAATAGTGTGATGGCGCACAATCTATTAGACCTTTCATTATTGACAGAAAGACCAGAATTAGAACAACAAGCCCGTCAAATGCTGGCGAATATTGCTGAAGGTATGGAACAATACGGTAGCGGATATTCTAATTGGGCATTACTGCTACTGCGTATGGAAGAGGGTGTAGGATATATCACCGCACCGAAGACATCACAAACTTTGGAGCTACAGCAATTGCTTTCGCCATTTGTCTTGGTAAAATACACAGGAACGGATCACTTCATCTGGTGTCAGAACAACAGTTGCTCAGCACCCGCGCCAACGCTTGATGCGCTTCAGGAGTGGATGCCTTAAGCTTACTCTTCTTTTTTGATCACTTCCGGCATTTTCAATTGAAACTGCTCCAAACGTGGCAAGGAAACTGCGCGAACATACCCGTTGTTCGGATTCTTGCACTCGAAATCCTGGTGATAAGCCTCTGCCTTGTAAAACGCTGTGTAGGGTGCCAATTCAGTGGTGATCACCGGAAAGATTTTTGCCTGTAATAACGAGTCGATATACGCCTGGGCAATTTTCCGTTCGTATTCATAACGGTAGAAAATGGCCGAACGGTATTGAGAACCGCGGTCCGGACCTTGTTTGTTTGCCGTTGTTGGATCGTGAGAATTATAAAAGACCTTCACCAATTGTTCGTAGGAAATCACTGTAGAATCGTAGTAGACCTTCACAGTTTCTGCATGTCCGGTTGTTCCTGTACAAACTTGTTCGTAGGTAGGATTTTCTACGTGCCCGCCGGCATAACCCGACTCTACTTCTTCCACCCCATTAACCGATTCGTAGATTGCTTCAACGCACCAGAAACAGCCGCTCCCGAAGTAAGCAACGGAGAAATTATTCAGATCTTTTTTCACTTTTTCAGTTTTGACCGTTTCCGTTTTTTCCTGACCACAAGCAGTCAGACCGATCAACAAAAGTGTACTTGCCAAAAACATTCTCATAGCCTCAAATTTACAGACACCTACGTTCAAAATTGAAAACAGGATTGCAAGAAGAACAGATTTGAGTGAAAAAAGTTGTTTTTGTGGGGGATTTCTGATGAATTTTTAGTTGTAAACCTTTTATAAGTCGGTTCAACTGATTATATTCGCACCCTTACAAAAAAACAGAAGATGGCAGTAATTGGAGCTATTAGAGATAAAGGACGTTATGTCCTGATTGGATTTGTTGGTTTGGCGTTAGTTACGTTTATTCTTACGGGGTTCTTTGATTCTTTTGGAGGAGGTCCTACACAAGTGATCAACGGAACAGTAGCCGGTGAAGAAGTGAACATGGAAACGTTCGCCAAATATGTGAACCAATTCCAGATGAACGACATGCAGCAAGCACAGCAGCAAGGGCGCGAGTTCACGGAGCGTGATGCAGAGCAAAGTGCAGACCGTGCATGGCAGTTGACAGTTGACGAGCAATTGTTAGAGACTGAGTACGAGGCATTGGGAATCGATGTTTCTGATCAGGAATTCACAGCTTATTTGTATGGTGAAGATGGATTTTCGTTGTTGCCAGATATTCAGCAAAACTTTTCTGACCCAACAACTGGGAAATTGAATGTGAAGCAATTGGAGAAATTCATTGCAGATCGTGAAAAAGCTACTGATCCACAACAAGCTCAACAATGGAAGGACACGAAAGACGGTTTGAAAAAGAACCGTAAGCAAGAAAAGTATTTCCAGATCATGAGCCAAGGTTTGTATGTAACGAAGTTGGAGGCGAAGCACGAATACAAATCTCAAAAAGAGGTGAAGTCTGTTTCTTACGTTATGGGAAGTTTCCGTGATATCGAAGATGACAAGATCAAAGTAACTGACGAAGAGATCCGCAAATATTGGGAGGAAAACAAAGACAAGAAGAAGT
>JACCEA011906312.1_pt1 | contig 42030 bp, 34 predicted proteins | sample 7449851 | NCBI WGS metagenome assembly JACCEA01 (sample SAMN15323453, study PRJNA562643) | freshwater metagenome | isolation source: river surface water | place: USA:Blue River Watershed | collected 2017-08-18 | reverse complement strand
CTAATTGCAATGGCCCCATTGGATGCGCCATGCCTAATTTCATGATTTGGTCAATTGTTGCGGCATCGCTTATACCTTCTTCAAAAGCCAATACTGCTTCATTGATCATTGGCATTAAAATTCGGTTTGCAATAAAGCCTGGTGCGTCTTTTACAACGCAAGGTATTTTGCCAATTTGCGTGGTTAATGCAACAATTTTTTCAGTAATCGCAGTATCAGTTGCTTGGCCATTAATGATCTCCACTAGTTTCATGACAGGAACCGGGTTCATAAAATGCATTCCAATCACATTACCAGGCTTTTTAGTTGCATTGGCTAATTGTGTGATGGAGATTGAAGAAGTGTTACTTGCTAATATACAATGCGCAGGTGTTGCTTGATCAATCTCTGAAAAAATCGCTAATTTAATTTTGCTATTTTCTGTAGCCGCTTCTATTACTAAGTCACAATCTTGAACGCCCTCTTTTAAGCTTGTTAAGCAAGTGATTTGTTCTAATGTCTTTTGTTTATCGTCCGCACTAATAACAGCTTTTGCAATTTGTCGATCAAGATTTTTTGCAATTGTCTGCAAAGCTTTATCCAATGCGGCTTGTTGCATATCGATTAAGTTCACTATAAAGCCATTTTGTGCAAATACATGCGCTATACCATTCCCCATTGTACCTGCGCCAATCACTGCTATCTTTTTCATTTATTTATTTTTTGATTTGTAATCGCCGCGTTTCCATGAGTTAATAAAACTTCTCCATGCGCTAGGATTTAAAATATTCATTGGCGGCAATTGGCCGGAGTAATAATACCTTGAGGCTTGTTGTGTCAAGGATGCGCCTACTGCTTCTTTCCCGTCTCTCGGTAAACTAGATAGAATAATTCTTTTTTGCGCTGTACTAGTATTTTTCCTGGCTGTTTCAAACATGTCATCATCTACTTTAGAATTCACAAAGTCGCGTTCAAATTGAGCTCTAGTTGGTCTAGGCTTTAAGATGGTTGCAGGTAAGAAATTGGTATCATTCACCATTAGCTGAATGACGCTATACTGATTGCCTGCTAAGTTTTGAGGAATAGTGATGCTTCTGTTTTTAAATCCAACAGAACTAAAAGTGATTGTTTCTCCTTTGTTAACCGCGATTGAAAACACCCCATCATTATTAGTGATTGTACCTCTTCCTTTTTTATTCACTACGATACTTGCTAAAGGAATGGCTTTCAAGCTGTCTGCAGTCATCACAACGCCATAAAGTTGCACAACAGAGTCTCTGTAAACGTCAATTGTCTGTGCCTTTAATTGCATCGGAATTAGTGCAATCAAGATCAATATTGGCAGGATCAGTTTCTTTTTCATGTAGCTGCAAATTTAAGCCTCTATGTTTATAAATCTTGTGATTATTTTGTTACGAAATGAGTAGTTTTTTTTGATTAAGCCCTATTTTAAGCCTTTTAAAAGGGCAAAATAAGCGCTATGAACGTTAACTTTGCAAGGATTATTTATTTTAACAAAAACTTTCATAATGACAACGGAGGAAATACTAAAAGCATTGGGTAATGTGCAGGAGCCAGACTTGGGGAAAGACCTTGTAACCTTGAATATGATTCAAGATTTAAAGATAGACGGAGATGCAGTTAGTTTTACAATAGTTTTAACAACGCCTGCTTGTCCTATGAAGGATTTGATGAAAAATGCTTCAGAAAACGCCATCAAATTATTGGTGAATCCAAAAGCACAGGTTCAAGTAAATTTCACATCCAATACAACCTCTTTAAGAAAAGATGAAAAAGCGGTTTTATCTAAGGTTAAAAATATCATCGCTGTAGTAAGCGGCAAGGGTGGCGTCGGAAAGAGTACAGTTTCAGCGAATCTTGCATTAGCGCTTGCAGAAGGTGGTGCGAAAGTGGGTTTGATGGATGCAGATATATATGGTCCAAGTGTGCCAATCATGTTTGGCGTAAGGGGGCAGAGGCCTTTAATGAAGGATGATGCAGGGAAGGGTGTAATTATCCCTATTGATAAATATGGTATCAAATTAATGAGTATTGGTTTATTGGTGGACGAAAAAGATGCGGTGGTATGGAGAGGGCCAATGGCTAGTAGTGCGATTCGTCAATTCATTACAGATGTAGATTGGGGCGAATTAGACTACTTAGTGATAGATATGCCGCCTGGCACAGGAGATATACATTTGACAATCATGCAAACGGTGCCAGTGACTGGAGTAGTGATTGTTACAACCCCACAACAAGTCGCATTAGCGGATGCTAAAAAAGCAATTGCGATGTTTGGTCAAGCAAATGTGAATGTGCCGATTATTGGGTTGGTAGAAAATATGGCTTATTTCACACCAGCAGAATTGCCTGAAAATAAATATTATTTATTTGGTAAAGAAGGTGGAATGAGATTGGCATCAGAATACGATTTGTCTTTCTTGGGGCAGATTCCTTTGGTGCAAACAATACGAGAAGGTGGAGATGAAGGGGTGCCAGCAATGGCAGGAGCAGATTCTATTTCAAAAGATGCATTCAGGTCTTTTGTAGGTAATGCAGTTAGACAGATTGCGATAAGAAATGCGCATCTTCCTAAAACAGAAACAATCACCGTTGCACCATAATGGAAAAGAAAATCATCATTGCCATTGACGGCTTTTCATCTTGTGGAAAGAGTACGCTAGCAAAAGCAATGGCAAAGGCATTGGAATATGTTTTTGTTGATACAGGGGCAATGTATAGAGCCATTGCTTTGTACTTTTTAAGAAATAATATTTCCTTTTCAGATAACAATTCGATTTTAGTAGCATTAGATGAAATTAAACTAAGGTTTAAGTACAATTCTGTAAGTCAAAAAAGCGATATGTATTTGAATGACGAAAATGTTGAGCAAGAAATTCGTGAGATGAGGGTGAGTCAAAAAGTGAGCGAAGTGGCATCTATCCCAGCTGTGCGTGATTTTGCAGTCGCTCAACAACAAGCAATGGGCGTAGATAAAGGAATTGTAATGGATGGAAGAGATATTGGAACTGTTGTCTTCCCTAATGCAGAATTGAAATTATTTGTTACAGCGGATCCTGCAATTAGATTAGAAAGACGTTACCAAGAATTGTTGCAAACCAATCCGGCAATCAGCAAGGAAGAGGTTTCGGCGAATTTGCAACAAAGAGATTTAATGGATAGTACAAGAGCACATAGCCCTTTAAGGCAGGCAGAAGATGCCTTGGTCTTAGATAATACCAATTTGGATAGAGCGCAACAATTTGAATTAGCGATGCAATGGGCTAAGGAAAGAATGAAATAAACTCAAAATCAAGGCCATGGATTGAATGTATCTTCTTATTCTAATGGTTATTCCTTAGTCAATCCAACTTTCCTTAATTTTTTCAAAGTTTTCTTCTAAGCCGTAAAATCCAACAATTTTTTGAATAACTGATTCTACAACTGCGTCTGGACAACTTGCACCACTTGTCATAAGAATACGTATTGGCGACTTGTCTGGCAAGAAATTAGTTATAATTTCTGTTTGTTTATTTTTCCAGTTTGTTTTTTCTATCTGATTGGCGTCAATGATTTTTTTTGCATCATCAATAAAATAGGTAGGCAATTTCTGTTCACATAATTCTACTAAGTGTGAACTATTACTACTATTTTTTCCACCCATCACTATCGCAAGATCAGCTTCTGTTTGAAGTAGTCCAATGACGGCAGATTGATTGTCATTGGTTGCATAACACAAAGTATCTCTTGTGTCTGCAAAGTGTGCGGCTAAATTTTCGGCACCAAATTTTTTCACAATAACTTGTTTAAGGTAATCTGAAATCGCCTGCGTATCAGTCGCTAGTTGAGTTGTTTGATTGACTACACCAATTTTATCTAAATGAACATTTGGATCAAAGTCAGCAGAAAAACGATTGACAAAAAAATCATAAAAATAATCAACAGGTAGCTCGCCACTGATGATTCTTGCCAACACCTTTGTTTCCTCAATATCATTTACTATTAAAGTCGGTGTATGTGCAGAGGTATGTGAGAAGGTAGCCCTTGTTTCTTCGTGTTTAGGCTTGCCGTGTATAATTATGGAGTACCCTTTTTGAGCAATCTGCTCACTTCTGTTCCATACTTTTTCTACAAAAGGGCAGGTGGTATCATATTGTTCAATCGCGATTCCTTTTGCTTTTAATTTTTCTTCTAATTCTAATGTTGTGCCAAAAGCCGGTATGATGACTATGTCGTCTTTTGTTAATTCATTTAAAGGGATCAATTCTTTGCCTAAAGTATCCTGCAGGAATTGAACACCTTTACTTGTTAAGTCTGCATTCACTTGAGGATTGTGGATCATTTCGCTCAATAGAAAAATGCGCTTCCCTTTATTTTCTTCTATAGTTCTGTAGGCGATATCAATCGCGTTTTCTACCCCATAGCAAAAACCGAAATGTCTTGCCAAATACACTTTCACCTTCCCAAAATCAAGTTCTGTCGGGGTGAAATCTTTTTTAAGCTTATCATCTGCTTTCCTTTTTTGTTTAATCGCTGTAATCAAGGCGCTTCTGTAGCCATTTGGTACTTCAAAGTTTTTCATCTATTAGGATATTAACGTATACAAAAGTACAATCTTCGTTGCTTTTTCCCCTATTTTAATTTAGGGCTTGTATCTTTGCGCCATGCATTATGTATCTGTAGAAAATTTGACAAAAAGTTACGGCATTACGCCTTTATTCAAGGGTATTAGCTTTAACATCAACGAAGGGGATAGAATTGCCTTGGTCGCTAGAAATGGGGTAGGTAAAAGTACCTTATTAAGAATTTTATCAGGCAAAGAAGTGCCTGATGCAGGAACAGCAAAAGTGCATAAAGATGTTCAATTGGTTTTATTCGAACAAGACCCTCAGTTTATTGAAACAGCCTCAGTGACTCAAAACTTGTTCAATCAAGACCATCCAATTATGAAGGCCATAAGTAATTATGAAATGGCTATGGAAACGGAGGATGAAAATTTAATCACCGATGCCATCATGGAGATGGAGGAGAATAATGCTTGGGACTTTGAGTCAAAAGTAAAGACGATTTTAACCCAATTAAATATCCATCATTTAGAGCAACCTGTTTCTAAATTAAGTGGAGGACAACGTAAGCGTGTATCATTAGCAAAAACATTAATTCAAATTGGATTTGAGCCAAAGCATGTATTGTTGTTAATGGATGAGCCAACGAATCACTTGGATTTAAATATGATTGAGTGGTTGGAGAATTATTTAGAACAAGAAAAAGTGACCTTGTTATTGGTTTCGCATGACCGATATTTTTTAGAAGCGGTGACAGATGAGATATGGGAATTGGAAAGAGAGAAGTTATACAGTTATAAAGGCGATTACGAAAATTATTTAGAAAAGAAAGCTGCAAGGATTGAATCTGAATTAGCGAGCATAGACAAAGCAAAAAATACTTTTAGAAAAGAACTTGAATGGATGCGCAAGCAGCCAAAAGCCAGAACGACCAAAAGTAAAAGTCGTCAAGATAATTTTTATGAGGTAGAAGCGAAAGCAAAGCAAAAGATTGAAGACACAAGTCTGCAATTGGATATGAAGATGACACGATTAGGCGGTAAAATTATTGAGGCGAAGAAAGTATACAAGTCTTATGGAGACCTAGTGGTATTGAAAGGCTTTGATTATACATTTAGTAAAGGCGAACGTATTGGTATTGTTGGGAAAAATGGCGTTGGCAAGTCTACTTTCTTACAAATATTACAAGGGATTACTGAGCCAGATAGTGGCAAGATCAATGTGGGTGAGACGATTGTATTTGGACATTTCTCACAAGAAGGTTTGACCTATAAAAAGGATATGAGGGTGATTGAGTATCTTAAAACATTTGCCGAACAATTCCCTTTAGCTAGTGGAGGTACATTAAGTGCTGCGCAATTCTTAGAATTATTCTTATTTACGCCAGACAAGCAATACACTTATTTAAGTGCACTAAGCGGGGGAGAGAAAAAGAGACTGCAATTACTCACTATTTTATTTAAAAATCCCAATTTCTTAATTCTAGACGAGCCTACGAACGATTTGGACTTGCCAACGCTTGCAGTATTAGAACAGTTCCTAATGGACTTTGCAGGATGTGTGTTGTTGGTGTCCCATGATCGATATTTCATGGACAAATTAGTAGATCACTTATTTATATTCGAAGGGAATGGGGTGATACGTGATTATCCTGGCAATTATACGCAGTTTAGAATTTTAGAAAAAAGCAAACAAAGTTATACCTCTTTAAGTTCAGACATCACTACTCAAGTGGAACACGAGCCTAAATCAACTCCAAATAATAATTCGACAAACTCATCTACCGCAAGTGATTTAACTTCCGACAGCGCTTCAAAGAAGCCTGCTGAGAAAATGTCTTACAAGGAGAAATTAGAGCTAGAACAACTTAATAAAGCAATGCCCTTGCTTGAAGTTCAAAAAGAGGCGCTTACAAATGATTTGAACAACTGCACAGGCGACTACAATGAAATAACCGCATTAAGTGCGAAGTTAGCTGCAATTACATCAGAGTTGGAAGCCGCAGAATTGAGGTGGTTAGAACTTAGTGAGAAACAATAAATGTAGAAAAAAATAAATGAGGCCTAGTTGCTTATGAAATGAGGCCCTAGTCTTGTATATACATTTATTGAGATAGGTAATTTAGTTGTAGAACGATATAGATAAAAATGCTATATCAATTTTACCTCTAAATAGCAATACCATGAAACCTATTGAAAGAATCGCACTCTACCTTCAATTTAGAAAAATCTCACCACATGCATTTGAGAAAAAAATCAAGCTTTCAAATGGCTATTTCACAAAACAATTAAGACATCTTGGTTCGGTAGGCTCAGACATTTTAATCAAAATTCATATTGCATATCCAGAATTAGATATATTATGGGTGTTGATTGGCGAAGGGCAGATGATTGTGCCAGAAAGTGGCCGTCCGCAAGTTAATCACTCAAATGTGGTAGAAGACTTTACAAACAGGTATTCAACTGAAAATAAAAAGATGAAGCTCTTAGAAAATGACTTCGATAAATTACAAACTGCTTTAAGAGATAAAGAGAAAATCATTGGCCTATATGAATTTATGTTAAACGGCAATCCTCCGATATCTAGCAGCACAAGTGTAGTCACTAGGATGGATGCTTAAATAGCCACAACAAAAAGTAATTATTTGTCAATAAAGAAGGCACTCAATTGAGTGCCTTCTTTATTGAAACTTTTATATTTATTATGTTTATGCGTAAGAAGCAACTGGTTCACATGTACAAACCAAATTTCTATCTCCATGCGTGTTGTTAACACGAGCTACTGTAGGCCAAAATTTATTTAAAGCTACATAGGGTAATGGGAACGCAGCTTCTTGTCTAGAATAGGCGTGATTCCATTCATTTGCACAAACTACATGTTGTGTATGCGGTGCATTTTTTAATGGGTTGTCTAATTTATCAGAACGTCCATCTTCAATTGCTTTAATTTCTGCATGAATAGCTAATAATGCATCACAGAAACGATCTAGTTCCGCCATATCTTCACTTTCAGTTGGCTCAATCATAATGGTTCCTGGAACAGGGAAGCTCATTGTTGGTGCGTGGAATCCGTAATCGATTAAGCGTTTTGCCACATCTTCTGCTTCAATACCTGCAGTAGCCTTAAATGGCCTAAGATCAATGATAAATTCATGTGCACAAGTGCCATTCTTACCGGTATATAAAATCGGATAAACTTTTTCCAATCTTGATTTCATATAGTTCGCATTCAAGATTGCATAACTAGTTGCTAATTCCAATCCTTTTGCACCTAACATTTTAATGTATGCGTAACTGATTAATAAAATGCTTGCAGAGCCTAATGGTGCGCCACTAACCGCATTGCTTTCGTCGCCATTGCGAATATGTCCAGGTAAATAAGGAGCAAGTTTGTCATTTACACAAATTGGTCCAACACCTGGTCCACCACCACCATGTGGGATTGCGAATGTTTTATGTAAATTCAAGTGACATACATCAGCGCCAATATTTCCTGGGCTTGTTAAGCCTACTTGTGCATTCATGTTCGCACCATCCATATACACCATACCACCATATTCATGTATGGTATTACAAATGTCAATGATCGTTTCTTCGAATACACCATGTGTAGATGGGTAAGTCACCATTAAAGCGCCTAAGTTATCTTTATGCTGAATTGCTTTTGCTTTTAAGTCTTCAAAATCAATATTCCCAGCAGCATCACAAGCAACCACCACCACTTTAAAACCAGCCATCACAGCACTCGCTGGATTGGTGCCGTGTGCACTGATTGGAATTAAAACAATATTTCTATGGCTTTCATTTCTTGCAGCATGGTAAGAACGAATGGTTAATAAGCCTGCATATTCACCTTGTGCGCCGCTATTTGGCTGTAAGCTACATGCAGTAAAGCCTGTGGTTTGACATAAATAAGCGCTTAATTCTTTTGCAATTTCCTGATATCCGATGGTTTGATTCGCTGGAGCAAATGGATGTAAACCACCAAAACATGGCCAGCTAACTGGAATCATTTCGGTAGCAGCATTCAATTTCATCGTACAACTACCTAAACTAATCATGCTTGTATTTAAAGAAAGATCTTTATTCTCTAATTGCTTGATATAGCGCATCATTTGTGTTTCGCTATGATGCGTATTGAATACAGGGTGTGTTAAATAACTGCTCGTTCTCACAAGTTGACCAGGGATGGCCACATTTTTAATACTTGCATTCAATGCGTTTGCTTTTTTGCCAGTCAATGTTTCAAAGACTGCAACAATCGCTTGAATGTCATTTGCGGAGGTAGTTTCATCTATGCTTAAAGAAACAGTACCATTGCTAAAGTAATTGAAATTAATATGCTTAGAACTTGCAATTTCATACAATTTACTTGCATCAAATCCTTTTAGGTGCAATGTGTCGAAATAAAATGGGTTGACTTGTTGAATACCTAAACTTTCTAATTGTTGTGCTAAACTTTGTGCATGACTATGCACTCTTGAAGCAATTGCTTTTAATCCATCTGGTCCGTGGTATACTGCATACATTACAGCCATGTTTGCTAGCAATGCTTGTGCAGTACAAATATTTGAAGTTGCTTTTTCACGTTTAATGTGTTGCTCTCTTGTTTGTAATGCCATTCTTAATGCACGGTTTCCTTGCGCATCAATACTTACGCCAATCAATCTTCCTGGCATGCCTCTTTTGAAAGTATCTTTAGTTGCAAAATAAGCAGCATGTGGCCCACCGAATCCCATTGGCACGCCAAATCTTTGTGTGTTACCCACCGCTACGTCTGCGTTTAATTCGCCTGGACTTTTTAACACAGTCAATGAAAGTAAATCAGCTACTAAGATAACCATGCCGCCTAATTGGTGCACTTGATCAATAAAACTGCTATAATCTTCGATGGCACCATTTGCATTTGGATATTGTAAGATTGCGCCAAAGAATTGATTGTCTAAAGAGGCTGTTTTAAAATCACCTGAAACAAGTTCAATACCAATTGGTGTTGCTCTTGTATGTAAAACAGATTTTGTTTGAGCAAAAATCGCTTCGTCTACAAATAACTTTGGTTGACTAGCCACTTCTGATTTATTCACGTGATTAAAGATCATTGCCATCGCTTCTGCAGCTGCAGTTGCTTCGTCTAATAAAGAGGCATTGGCAATGTCCATTCCTGTCAAGTCTGTAATCATTGTTTGAAAATTCAATAAACTTTCTAAACGTCCTTGTGCAATTTCAGCTTGATAAGGCGTGTATTGTGTATACCAACCTGGGTTTTCAAAAATAGTTCTTAAAATCACAGAAGGTGTGATCGTGCCATAGTAGCCTTGGCCAATGAAATTTTTTGCTACGATATTTTTTTCGCCAATTGCTTTTAATGATTGTAACATTTCAAACTCAGTCAATCCTTCTGGGATTTCCATTGGCTTTTTTAAACGAATATTCGCAGGGACAGTTTTGTCAATTAATGCTGCCAAATTCTCTGCGCCAACAGCAGCTAACATTTTTGCACTATCTACTGAATTGGGGCCAATATGTCTTTGGATAAATTCTGCGCCACTTTGATTCATTTTCGACTGAATTGAAAAGGTTAAAAATTGCCACAAATATACGCTATTTAAAGCCTCTATTAAGCTTGAGTTTAGGCTTTAACGCATGAATGGGGAAAGCTTGTGGATGAGCCACAAATAGTTTACTTTTACAACCTAATATGCAAGCCAACACTGAACATTTATACGACACTCCTGCGCCAGAGCAGCTTAAGAAATTCCAGAATTTTTTAAAAAGAGTGGATAAGAAGGTGATATTAAAGCAATTGCCAGACCTGCACGAAGCTGCTTTTGAAAAAATTGACTGTTTAGATTGTGCAAGATGTTGCAAAAATTACTCGCCTCGTTTTAAGATGCCCGATATAAAAAGGATCAGTAAATATGTGGGGATGAAAGAGACAGCTTTTATTGACAAGTATTTAAGTATGGATGAGGAAGGAGATTATGTTTCTAAAACGAGACCTTGTCCTTTTTTAGGGTCGGATAATGCTTGCAGTATATATGATCATCGACCCACCGATTGCCAAAGATTTCCTTATACGGATGAAGATGTGTTTTTTAAGCGTATTGCCATCACGATGAAAAATGCAGAATTCTGTCCTGCAGTGCATGACGTGATGAATGGGTTATTGGCAAAATAATACTCGAACTACTATTAGTATTCCATGTCTTTTAATTTTGGAGCCTTAAACCATGTTGTGAAAACAACAAGTATGGTCATTGTACCTCCAAATACAACAGAAGGAATTACGCCCATTGCTTTTGCAGCTAAGCCACTTTCAAATTGACCTAGTTCATTACTACTATTGATGAACATAGAGTTCACGGACATCACCCTGCCTCGCATATGACTCGGTGTTTTAAGTTGCACAATAGTGCCACGAACAATCATGCTAAAACCATCTAGTATACCGCTTAATAACAAGGCGGCAAATGATATCCAAAATATCTTTGAAACTGCAAATACAATAATACAAACTCCAAAGCCTGCAACAGCTAGTAATAATTTTTTTCCTTGTTTCTTTTCAACAGGGAATAAGGTGATCAATACAATAATTAAGATTGCGCCAATGTCAGTTGCTGCATTCAGCCATCCAAAACCGATAGGTCCTACTTTTAAAATATCTCTAGCAAATACTGGCACCATCGCAACTGCGCCGCCAAATAAAACGGCAAAAAGGTCTAAAGACAAGGCACCTAACAATTCTTTCGTATTGAAGACAAAACGCAAGCCTTCTTTCACACTTTCTAGTGGCTTTTGCTCCATTACGATTGGGTGCGGTGGCTTGGCAGTGATTTTTTGTATAAAGAAATAGCCAATTGCAACCAACACAGCAACTAGTATTAGCGATTGATGTATTCCGAAACCTGCAATCATGAATCCAATACTTGCATGACCAACCACCGAGGCACTTAACCACATGCCTTGACTCCATGTTGTTGCATTTTGCAATAAGTTCTTGGGTACAATTTCACCCACCAATGTGCCAAAACCAGGACCAGTGAAAGAACGTATAATACCTGTACAAAAAATGACAAAATAGATACCAATGGCAATTTGTAAATTTCCTAGTTGTGCTTTACCGAATGAAGAAGATAAAAGCAAGAGGCTGATTGCACATACCAAATAGAGTCCGACACCTCGTAAAATGATTTTTCTTTTTTCACTTTTGTCAATCACATGTCCAGCGTATAAGGCAAGTGAAACAGCTGGGATAACTTCTGCTAATCCAATGAGTCCAATAGCAAAAGGTTCATTGGTTAATTCATAAATCCACCAACCAACCAAAGTGCCCATCATCCTAAGCCCCATAATAAATAAAAAGCGCCCAATCATTAAATTCCTAAACTCGCGAATCCTTAACGCTGCAAATGGGTCTTTAGTGGATTGTGCTGAATTCTTTTCCATGCGCAAAGGGTGGTTATATTAGGGTAAGGTAAAATAATGTTGACCTTCCTCTAGGTCTTTATCAAGTGCATCAATGATGACTTGAAAATGCTTTTCATTGTACAAAAAATCAGCATTACTTGCGTCCACAAAAATCGTTTTGATATTATGTTGTTTGATATAGCTTGTATAGGTTTCTTGTAGTTTAAACAAGTATTCGTCAGGAATACTTTGTTCAAATTTTCTATTTCTTTTCTTAATATTCCCTTGTAATCTATTGACCGGAGAGTGGAGGTAGATTAAAATATCTGGAGGGGTAAGTTGTTGCACAAATACGTCGAACATTTTTTGATACAATCTAAATTCTTCTTCGGGCAAATTGACTTTTGCAAAAAGCAGACATTTGGTAAAAATATAGTCCGATACAGTCACGTTTTGAAATAAGTCGCTAGACTTTACCATTTCTTGTTGCTGCTTGAATCTTTCTGCTAAAAAAAACAATTCTAATGGGAAAGCGTATTGTTTTGGGTTCTCGTAAAATTTGGTCAAAAATGGATTCTCAGCGAATTCCTCTAAAACTAATTTAGCGTTAAAATGCTGTGCGAGTAAATGTGAAAGTGTTGTCTTCCCAGCACCAATATTCCCCTCAATTGCTATAAAATGATGCTTCATATTGCTATTCATACTTGCGGCCAAAGATAAGTTTTGGACGCTTTATTCTGCTGTTTTTTTATACACAACGGAATCGTCCTTACAGGCTTGATAAAGCTGGGAATTGGACTTTTTTAGCACAGGATGTTCAAAATCTGCTGCAATTTCAGCTAAAGGTGCCAAAACGAAGTTGCGTTCCGCTAATCTTGGATGTGGAATAATTAACCCCGCCGTATGAATGACATCTTGGTTATAATACATAATATCAATGTCAATATTTCTTGGGCCAAGTGGTATCTCTCTTTTTCGGCCCATTGATAGCTCTATTTCTAGTATCGTGTTCAATAATTGTACAGGACTTAAGGTAGTTGTTAGTGCTAATGCTTGATTGTAAAAAGCAGGTTGGTCCTTTAAACCCCATGCTTCTGTTTCATATATTGTAGAAACATGTTGAATAGGGCCACATTGCTTTTCAATGCTATTTCGAGCATTTTCTAAATTAGCCAATCGATCGCCAATATTGCCGCCTATCAATAGGTAAACAAGGTTCATAGAAGTAGGGTGAAAATGAGCACAAATATCCATATTTTTACATGGCAAGCTTCATTTTTGTTTGCTTATTTCAATTTCTTTTACAATCCGAATTATATGAAAAGTTTCTTTAAATCCTTCTTAGCCGCATTACTAGCTTTATTTATTTTCTCTTTTTTAGGAGTGATGCTGTTAATTGGTATTGCTGCAAGTGTATCTTCCGAAGAAACCGTTGCTGCTCCCGCAAATGCGGTGTTGGTGATTGACCTTGGAGAAGCCTATACGGAAAAAGAAGTTTCTGATCCTTTTACAGAAATCATGAGTCCAGGAAAAGGGAAGTTGCCAAGTTTGTCTAATTTGATTGGCTTGATTAATCATGCAAAAAAAGATTCAAATGTAAAAGGTATTTATATCAAGTGTCAGCAAAATCCAAATGGCTATGCAGCCTCGGAAGAGATTAGAAAGGCCCTTGTAGATTTTAAAAAAAGCAACAAGTTTATTTTGGCTTATGGTGAAACCATTTCTCAAAAAGGATATTGGGTGGGTAATGTAGCGAATGGGATTTATACCCATCCACAAGGGGGATTAGAGTTTAACGGCTTTTCATTGGAGACTGTATTCTTAAAAGGGATGTTAGATAAATTGGATGTAGAGATGCAAGTGTTTTATGCAGGAAAATTTAAGAGCGCTACGGAGCCTTTTAGGTATACCAAAATGTCTGATGCAAATAAATTACAAACCAGTGTTTGGTTAAATGGATTGTATAATGATTTTATTACTACTGTGTCAAATTCAAGAAATATTGCACCAGAAAAACTAAAGGCATTGGCGGATGAAGCAAAAATTCAATCTGCTCAAGACGCGTTAAACAATGGCTTAGTAGATGGATTACTATACGATGACCAGTTTAAGAAAATAGTTGCAAAAAAATTAAAAGGAGTCGCTGAAAAAGATATCCCATTTGTTTCCATCAAAGATTATGCAAAATCCGTTGCACTGAGAGGTTCTGGTTCAGGAAAAATAGCCGTGGTCTATGCAGATGGGGATATTGTGATGGGAAGAAATATCAAAGAGTCTATTGCGAGCGATGATTTTAGACTTTTATTGCAAAAAATAAGAGGGGACGAATCCATTGATGCATTGGTATTAAGAGTGAATTCTCCTGGTGGTAGCGCGCTTGCTAGTGATATTATTTGGAGAGAATTAGAGTTGATCAAAACTAGAATTCCGGTGATTGTAAGTATGGGTGATGTGGCTGCTTCGGGGGGCTATTATATTGCAGCTGGGGCTGATTCAATCTACGCGGACGCCAATACCATCACTGGCTCAATTGGGGTGTTTACGGTGATACCGAATATCTCGGGCTTTATGAAAAATAAATTAGGAGTCACTTTTGATGGGGTAAAAACTGCTGCGTATGCCGATGGTCCTACGGCCACTAGACCACTGAATTCAATGGAGCAAAAAATGTTACAAGCAGGAGTAGATAGTATCTATCATACATTCAAGTCAAGAGTCGCGAAAGGAAGAAAAAAATCAATAGAATACATTGATTCAATTGCGCAAGGAAGAGTTTGGTTAGGTTCGGATGCAATTAACGTGGGTTTAGTAGATAGGATTGGTACATTAAATGATGCGATTGCTTCTGCCGCAAAAAAAGCAAAATTGAAAGGCTATTCAATTAAGCAATACCCAGAGCCAAAATCCTTCTTCGAAGACTTGATAGAAGATTACCAAGATTATGTAAAAGTAAAATCTATCGAGTCAGAAATAGGGGCGAATCAATGGCAAATTCTAAATCATATGAAATCTGTTCAGAAGATGGTGGGAGCTCCTCAAACACGATTACCTATCTTTGTGGTTAAACAGCCTTAATTCAATGCGTTCATATAGTCAAATCAAAGCCATGTTTGCCATTACAAGGGCAAGCCTGCGTTCAATTTTACGAAGCCCTTCTGCAGTTGTATTTAGTATTGCTTTTCCGCTCATTTTTATATTAGTATTTGGATTTTTAAGTAGCGGAGGGAATATAAATGTAAAAGTCGCATTGGCTTCTAATTCGGATACCACTAATATTGTGTATGAAAAAATTAAATCATTAGCTGGTTTAAAATTTGTATCTGGAGACAGTTCAGTTGTGCATGCAGATTTAGCAAAGGGTAAAATCACTGCCTTAATTGACATTCAACCAACACAGCTACCCAGTCAACCTTATCAAATACAATTAACCAGTTCTGCAGCAGCAAATCCGCAGAATATACAATTGATCAAATCTATTTTGAATGCGGTCATTGCAAATATCAATGCGGCACAATTCAAGGATGCGCCTACAATTGCTGTTGTAAAGAACGAAGTGATAGAAGTGCCAGGTAGAACCTATCGTACGATTGATTTTATTTTGCCTGGCCAACTTGGCTTTTCATTATTAAGTTCAGGGGTTTTTGGGGTTGCATTTTTATTTTTCAACTTGAGACAACAACTTGTATTAAAAAGATTCTACGCAACACCTATTCGTAGATTGTATATTATTCTTGGAGAAGCACTTAGTAGGGTAATATTTCAGTTGATGACAGCAATTATCATTATTGGGATTGGTCATTTTGTTTTTCAATTCACCTTGGTGCATGGTTTAGTTACTTTTTTAAATATCATGGTGCTAAGTTTTATAGCCTTGGTCTTGTTTATGGGCTTTGGTTTTATAGTGAGTGGGGTGGCTAAGAATGAAAGTACGATACCGCCATTTGCCAACTTAATCACTTTGCCTCAGTTCTTACTTGCTGGTACTTTCTTTTCGGTTGACTCCTTTCCAAAATGGCTACAACCTTTTTGCAATATTTTACCTTTGACGCATTTTAACAATGCGATGCGTGATATTGCTTTTGAAGGAGCCAATTTATTATCCGTAGGAAATGAAATTGGCATACTCTTAATTTGGATAGTTGTAGTGTATGCTGCTGCCTATAAAATTTTTAAATGGGAGTAAAATGAAGTTGATCCGATTTGCACTTATTAGTGTTTTTATAATTAGTTTATTAATTACTGCGATCTCTAGTCTGTTTCCTTCAGTGGTAATTACTTCAAGGGCTGTCGAAGTCAATGCTACGAATGCGCAAATACAAAAATGTGTCAAAGATTTATCTGCATGGAAGGGGTGGATGAGTGATTGGAAAGACCAATCCGTAATAGTAGAAAATGGAATAGCTAAAGTGGGCACACAATCTATAAAAATGCTTTCTGCAAACGATAGTACTGTTGTATTAAACTGGGTTGCTACAGGACAAGCGCCTTATCAAGTTCAAATTGAATGGCTCCCTTTAAAAGAAGGTACTTATGTTATTCATTGGTCATTTGAACAACATGTTCGATGGTATCCTTGGGAAAAATTTCAGACTTTGTTGAATGAAAAAGTATTGGGTGCAAAGATGGAAGAAGAATTACAACATTTGACTACTTGCGTTTTATCCAATGAAGCATTGGTGCAATAAAATTTCGTTAAATAACTAATCCCTCAAAAATCGGGTTAAATATTTCCCCCATGCGCCTTTAAGTATTCGATATTTCTTTTTATTCCATTTAATTTTGAACGTAATAAAGGAGATTGTTTAAATCTAGCCTTGAATGTGGTCTCTTCCATCTCTAGCCAATTATCCGAAGACATATTTAATAACCCTTCGATTGGTTTGAATTTAGACTCTTGATGTGGATGACTAAATCGATTCCATGGACAAACATCTTGGCAAATATCGCAGCCAAATGCCCAATCTTGGTAACTTCTGTCTGATGGCGTTTCAATGGATTGTTTCTTTAATTCAATGGTATAATAACTAATGCAGTGATTTGCTTCAATTGTCTTATTGGGTAAAATGGCTTGAGTAGGACATGCGTCAATGCATTTTGTACAAGTACCACAATAATCTTTTGCTATGGGTTGATCGTATATTAATTCTAAGTCTACAATTAAACTAGCAATGAAAAAGAAGGAACCATTTTTTGGTTGAATTAAGTTTCCATTTTTGCCAATCCATCCTGCGCCAGATAACCAAGCCCATGATCGCTCCAAAACAGGTGCAGAATCTACAAAGCCTCTACCTTCTATTGGCCCAATCTGTTGACGCATTTCGTCCAACATTTGATTCAAGGATAGTTTGATAACTTCGTGGTAATCTTGTCCGTAAGCATATTTTGCAATCTTAGGAAAGCCTTCTTCTTGCGTTTGTTCTGGAAAATAATTCTTTAAAAAAGTAATGACTGATTTTGCGCCAGGAACCAATTTTGTTGGATTAATCCTAAGGTCAAAATGTTTTTCCATGTATTGCATTTCCCCATGGAAACCTTTAGCAAGCCATTGCTCTAATCTAAAAGCGTCCTCGGTTAATTCTTTGGCTTCTGCAATCCCGCAAAAATCAAATCCGTGTTTTTGCGCTAAAGATTTTATTAATTGTGTATTGGAAAACTGATTCAATCTTCAAGGTTCATTTTATGTAAAAAACGATGTGCTACAGGCGCAATCAAAATGCCAATATTGGTGATAAAGACAACGCCACTAAATAAGGCATAAAAAGAAGAAAATAGTTTACCCATATTCGTTTGAATAACTACGACTGGTCCCATGCCACTTAAAATCATGGAAGCATTGTGCAATGCATCTATCCAAGACATGGGTGCTAAATATTTATAACCCAAAATGCCAATCCATAAAGAAACAAATAACACAATAGTTGCCCAAGCAAGGTTGATTAAAATTCTTTTGATATAAACAGAAGAGGATGCTAATGGCTCACTCTTGTGTTCATATTTTGGAATCAATGGGTTTCTTCTATGTGCCGTTTTCATATACAATAAGCTTGTATGTAAAATTAGCAGAAAATTAGACGCTGGACTGACTTTATTGCTCTTTTTTAAATGATAACAAGACATAATTGCTGAATTTCTTAGGTGGCTTTCTATTTGTGGGTATAATATAAATACTAAAACTAGTACTATGAATTTAAATCAATATACCATTAAGGCGCGAGAAGCGATTCAAGCAGCACAGCAGTTGGCTTATAATAACCAACATGCTTTTATTGAAACAGCACATTTATTAAAGGCAATCCTTGGAGAAAAGGATAGTCCTACTGAATTTTTATTGAAAAAAAATAACGTTCAGCCGGCATGGGTCATTCAGAAATTAGAGGCTTTGTTTGAAAAATTACCAAAGCAACATACTGGAGAACCAGCTTCAGCATTAAGCAAAGAGCTGAATGCGGTATTGTTAAAAGCAACGGCTTCTTTAAAAGATTTTGGCGATGATTTTGTCACCGTGGAACATTTAATTGTAGGTATTCTACAAGTAAATGATGTGGTGGCAAAAATTTTAAAAGACGCAGGCTTAACAGAAAAAGGACTAAAGACAGCCATCACGGAATTAAGGCAGGGAGAAACGATTAAATTTGCTACACAAGAAACGCAGTTTCAAGCATTGTCTAAATATGCAAAAAACTTAAACGACATGGCCAATAAAGGAAAATTAGATCCGGTGATTGGTCGTGACGACGAGATAAGGAGAACCTTACATATTCTTACAAGAAGAAGTAAGAATAATCCAATTTTAGTGGGAGAGCCTGGTGTGGGTAAAACAGCTATTGCAGAAGGATTGGCGATGCGCATTGTAAATGGAGATGTGCCAGAAAATCTAAAGTCTAAAATCATTTATGCTTTAGATATGGGGTTATTAATTGCGGGCGCAAAATATAAAGGTGAATTTGAAGAGCGCTTGAAGGGCGTCGTAAAAGAAGTAACCGGAAGCGATGGAGAAATTATATTATTCATTGACGAGATTCATACCTTGGTTGGTGCTGGAGGCGGAGATGGTGCAATGGATGCAGCCAATATCTTAAAACCAGCATTGGCAAGAGGTGAATTAAGGGCAATTGGTGCAACCACTTTAAATGAGTATCAAAAGTTTTTTGAAAAGGACAAAGCATTGGAAAGAAGGTTCCAGAAAGTAATTATTGATGAGCCTTCTAAAGAAGATGCAATTTCGATCTTAAGAGGTTTGAAAGAAAGGTATGAAACACACCACCATGTGCGTATTAAAGATGAGGCAATCATTGCGGCGGTGGAACTTTCTTCTAGGTATATTACAGATCGTTTCTTGCCAGACAAAGCGATTGACTTAATCGATGAGAGTGCTGCTAAGCTTAGGCTAGAGATGAATTCTATGCCCGAAGATTTAGATACATTGCAACGTCAGATTCGTCAGTTGGAAATTGAAAGAGAAGCCATTAAACGTGAGAACAATCCGGATCAATTAAAGCAATTAAATATTGAGATCAGTAATTTAATGGTGCAACAAGATACCCTTACTGCAAAGTGGAAAGTAGAAAAAGAATTAGTAGATAAGGTACAAGAAGCCAAATCTCAAATGGAGCAATTAAAGCAAGCTGCAGAAGTAGCTGAGCGTAATGGAGACTATGGAAAAGTGGCTGAAATCAGGTATGGTAAATTAAAGGAACAAGAGACTTTATTATTAGACTTGACCAACCAATTAAAAGATTTAGGGGAGGATGGTAAACGTTTAATGAAAGAAGAAGTAGATGCAGATGATATTGCGGAGAATATTGCAAAAGCAACGGGTATCCCTGTGCAAAAAATGATGCAATCTGAAAGAGAAAAATTAATGCATTTAGAAGCTGCTTTACATGAACGTGTGATAGGACAGGACGAGGCTATTACTGCTGTGTCCGATGCAATCCGAAGAAGCAGAGCAGGATTGCAGGATCCTAAAAAGCCAATTGGTTCATTTATTTTCTTAGGTACAACAGGTGTTGGTAAAACTGAATTAGCAAAAGCTTTAGCAGATTATTTATTTGATGATGACAGTATGATGACTAGGATTGACATGAGTGAATACCAAGAGAAACATACTGTTTCAAGATTGGTTGGTGCACCTCCGGGGTATGTTGGGTATGATGAAGGGGGGCAATTAACAGAGTCGGTTCGTCGTAAACCATATAGTGTGGTTTTATTAGACGAAATTGAAAAAGCGCATCCGGATGTTTGGAATGTTTTACTGCAAGTACTAGATGATGGAAGGTTAACGGATAATAAAGGAAGGGTGGTGAATTTCAAAAACACCATCATTATTATGACAAGTAATATTGGTAGTCATTTAATTCAAGATGCTTTTGAAGAGGTAACGGATAAGAACTTAGATGAAAAAACGGAACAAGCTAAAACAGAAGTGATGAGCTTATTGAAGCAAACTATCCGACCTGAGTTCTTGAATAGAGTAGATGATATAATTATGTTCTCTCCATTATTAAGAAAGCAAATGGCCTCGATTGTTCAGATTCAATTGAATCAATTAAAGGCATTGGTTGCAGAGAATGGCATGCAGATAGAGTTCACGGACTACTTGGTTGAGTACCTTTCTGAACAGGGATTTGACATGCAATTTGGGGCAAGACCATTGAAGCGCTTAATTCAAAAACTGGTTGTGAATGAATTAAGTAAACAAATCTTAAGTGGCGTAATTGACAAGTCTAAAAAGGTCTTGATAGACATCTTTGACGGGGTCGTTGTTTTCAGGAATGAAGGCTAAATTGTCGGAACAGGCCTGCGCTATTGAAAGGCTTTTTGAAGTCTTGATTTGTAAATGTATATTTGACGGATAGGGGTTGAACCCTATCCGTCAATTTTTTTTATGGCAAATACAAAGAAAGCAGCAGTTGGATTTATTTTTCTCACTTTGGTGATTGATATCGTTGGTCTAGGAATTATTATTCCAGTAATCCCTCAGTTGATTGAAGGCTTACTTAACACACATGATTTAAGTAAAGCATCTTTGTATGGCGGCTGGATGACTTTTTTATATGCGACAATGCAATTTGTATTTGCACCTTTAATTGGAAGCTTAAGCGATAAGTACGGAAGAAGACCCGTTTTATTGATCTCCCTATTAGGATTTGGATTGGACTATTTGTTCTTAGCTTTCGCACCTTCCATTTTATGGTTATTTGTTGGACGAACTATTTCTGGCATTACTGGAGCAAGTGTTACCACAGCTTCAGCCTACATGGCGGATATTAGCGATGATTCAAATAGGGCACAAAATTTTGGTATGATTGGTGCTGCATTTGGTATTGGATTTATCATTGGTCCTATGTTGGGTGGATTCTTAGGAGAGATAGGCCCAAGGCTACCATTTATAGTAGCGGCATGTTTAGCTTTACTAAATGTAATTTATGGTTATTTTGTTCTACCAGAATCTTTGCCTGTTGAAAACAGAAGGGCTTTTGATTGGAAGAGATCAAATCCACTAGGTTCTTTATTTCATTTGAAAAAATACCCTGCAGTTTCAGGTTTAATTTTTGCACTCGTATTTATTTACTTGGCATCCCATGCTGTACAAAGCAATTGGAGCTTCGCGAATATGGAAAAATTTAAATGGTCGCCAAAGATGATTGGTTTCTCATTGGGTATGGTAGGACTGCTTGTCGGATTGGTGCAAGGGGTGCTTATTCGCTACATCAATCCTAAATTAGGGAATGAAAAGTCTGTTTATTTTGGTATTGCATTGTATGCAATAGGACTTTTCTTATTTGCTTTTGCATCTAGTTCTTGGATGATGTTTGTCTTTTTAATCCCATATTGTTTAGGAGGCATTTCTGGCCCTGCTTTGCAATCGTTGATATCTGTACATGTACCTAAAAATGAACAAGGAGAATTGCAAGGTTCTTTAACCAGTATCATGAGTGTTACTTCGATTGCAGGGCCTTTGATAATGACCAGCTTATTCGCTTATTTTACCAAGCCTGGGAATCCTATTTATTTCCCGGGCGCATCTTTTTTATTGGGTGCCGTCTTTATGCTAATTAGTGCTGTCATTGCTTATACAGTTTTAAAGGGAGAAACTAAGTCAATAAAGGCTTAGAGTCCCTTACTGTTATTATATTTGTGGCTCAATAAAGGCCAAAATATGTCTCCATTAATGCAACAGTTGCAAGAAACTGCTCGTTTTATTCAGTCAAAAATCAGTGTATCTGCGAATACCGCAATTATTTTAGGTAGTGGATTAGGTAATTTATCGAGTGTAATTGAACCCGAGTTTAGTATCCCTTACGGTGATATACCAAACTTCCCAGTGAGCACCGTCGAGGGGCATAAAGGAAGACTAATATTAGGTACTTTAAATGGCAAAAAGGTATGGGTGATGGAAGGTCGTTTTCATTTTTATGAAGGGTATACCGCGGAGCAAGTTGTTTTTCCAATTCGTGTTTTAAAATTATTAGGGGTAGAGAATCTATTATTATCAAATGCTGCAGGGGGTGTGAATAAGGACTACCAAGTAGGAGATTTAATGATTATCAAAGACCATATAAGCTTCTTTACAATCAATCCACTTCTAGGGAAAAATGAAGCTGAATTAGGAACTCGTTTCCCAGATATGAGTGAGCCTTATGCAAATTCATTTATAGAGAAAGCAAAACAAATTGCTGCTGCAAATAATATCAAAGTACACGAAGGTGTATATGTAGGAGTGACTGGTCCAACTTTCGAAACCAGAGCAGAGTATCAATTGATCAAAATTTCTGGTGGAGATGTAGTAGGGATGAGTACAGTACAAGAAAATATAGCTGCTGTGCATTGTGGCATGAAAGTATTTGCGATGAGCGTAGTTACTGACCTAGGCATTAGAGAAGATAATAATGTCATTACGCATGAAGAAGTTTTAGCTGCTGCAAATGCCGCTGAGCCATTGTTGACATTAATTTTTAGTGCATTAGTAAAAGAGGTTGCTGCTTAATGCAATCAACTATCCAAAATAGAATCGTTTTTAAAATGACTTTTAGGTCAATCCTACTATGTGCTTTCATCTTCTGCTCAGTACATTCTGGACAACTCTATGCGCAGAATATGCGCTTTAATTCATACAGTGGTGGAAGTGGCGGTGGAACAGACTCTTTGCAAAAAAGAGATAAGTCTGAAGATTCAATTTCGGTATTTTACAAACTATATAATAGTTTAACCATTCAGACATTGGATACCAATGTGCATGACTTTTATACAAAATTCATCTTACCCTATACCAATTATCACTTAGGTAATTTGGGTAATGCAACAAGGTCTTATTTTTTTAGTCCTTTGCAAAGAGGTGGGTGGGATGCAGGTTTCAGGGCATTTGAGGTGTATAATTACACTTTAGAACAAACACCATTTTATCAAACAACTAAGCCTTATACAGAGCTAGGGTATCTATTAGGTGGTAAAGGGGAGCAATTGATGGAAATATTGCATACACAAAATAAGACCAAGTTATTCAATTACTCTTTTGCCTATCGTTTTAGCAATGCGCCTGGTAATTTAAAAAATCAGCATGCGAACTTAAACAACATGCGCATTACTGCGAATTATCAATCAAAACGAAAAAGGTATGCTTCCTATTGGGTGATGTTAATTAATAAATCAGCCTCTTCTGAAAATGGTGGATTAGTAAATCCAGGCTTAATTGATAGCCTTTCATTGAATAATCCATATGAGCTAGAGACCAGACTAGGCGTTAGTGGTACTTCCTTTAGAAACCCATTTAATACGAATATTGCAACTGGCTCTACTTATAAAGAGAATGCATTTGTTTGGAAGCAGACCTATGATTTTGGTCAAAAGGATTCGGTAATAAAAGATACGGTCACGACATATCTGTTTTATCCTAGACTAAGATTTCAAAATGAAATCAAGTACCAGTCGAATCAATTCCATTATGCTGATGCCAATCCGGTGGCTTCAAATTATGAAACCTATTTTAATTATAAGAAGTCAATTGAGGAGGGTGTAGTATTCCAAGACAATTGGAAGCGCTTTACGAATGAGTTTAGTTTAGTTTCTTTCCCTGAAAAAACCAATCCTAATCAATTTTTACAAGTAGGTATTGGGTATCATCAGATGAATTACAATGACAGTTCAGTTCAATGGGCAAACCATGACATATATGGACTTGGTGTTTATAAAAATAAGACCAAGAATTTGCGTTGGGATTTACAAACTTCAGGAAAATTATTTTTGAATGGTTACCACGCTGGTGATTATGAAGCACAATTCTCTTTAAGTTCTTTAATAAATAAGCAAGGGGATAAATTGGAGTTATGGATGCAAAATTCAAATAGAACGCCCTCCTTTAACCGATTAGGAATAACTTCTTTTCCAATGCTGAAGCTAAATGGTATTCAAAAAGAAAATGTAGTTGAAGTAGGCGGTCTTTGGACAAGAAATAAAATAGGACTCGTTGCTTCATTCCAATATAAGCTAATTCAGAACTTTCAATACAACGGATCTGGCTTTCAACCTTTAGTATACGATAAGACATTGAGCTATGTAAAAGGAAGCTTGTCTAATAAATTTCAATTAAGTCGTCATTGGAATTGGTACAACGAATTAACAGTACAGGTGGTTGATCCAAATGCTCCAGTAAACCTACCATTTTTGTTAACTAGACAAAGGCTTGCTTTTGAAGGCAATTTTTTCAAAAATTTATTTTTGTCAACAGGATTGGAGCTGATTTATCACTCTAATTTCCAGCCGGATGCCTATATGCCATTGACGGGACAATTCTATTTACAAGAGCAGTATACAACTAAGAATAGACCCATGGCCAATGCGTTTGTAAATTTCAGAATTAAGCGCTTTAAAGGGTATGTCCGTATGGAACAATTAAATACTTTATTAGCGTCTAGTAATCAATTAGGTACTAAGTATAATTTTACTGCACCTAATTACCCTGGAACTGGAACATGGTTAAGGGTGGGTATTTGGTGGAATTTTATTAATTAGTACTAACTTTGTACTGTGAAACAGTTTTTGACCATACTACTCTTATTTGTTTACAGCTTCTCTAGTATTGGAGCAACTGTGAAAACACATTTGTGTGCAGGTAAGGTTCAAAAATGTGCATGTGCTAAATCTTCCAAAAAAGATACTTGTTGTACTGAGAAAACGACCTTTCAAAAAAAGCAAGATCAACATCAAACTGTAGTTATTCACTCTAATAATCATTTAGAGCAGTCCATTGTAAAACCAGTTGACTTAATCCGCTTTATTTCAACTCCTGTTACTGCACTTGCTTTTGTAACACCCATACAATCAAAAAAGAGCCTGTTGTTCTCCAGTCCTCCAATCTATGCCTTGGACTGTCTTTACTTAATTTGATTTTTTCAACATTTGAATAAATAAGCATCATTGCTTCAATGCATTTGTTTATTTAGGCATTTAGTTTCTATTTGAAACATTCATTATTGCATCTTTTCTTGTTGAATCTTAAAATCATTTTATGAAAAAAATATTTTTATTTATAAGCTTATCGATCGCTTCTATTACTTTCTTATCTGCACAAACAACAACAAAATTAAAAGTGGCAGGTAATTGCGGTATGTGTAAATCTAGTATAGAAAAAGCAGCAAAATCTGCTGGCGCGTCTTCTGCAAATTGGGATGCAGAAGCAAAGTTGTTGACTTTAATTTTTGATGGCAAAACAAATTTGGAAAAAATTGAAAATGCGATTGTTGCAATTGGTTATGATACAGAACATAAGACGGCAACAAAAGCTGCTTATGACGCATTGCACGAATGCTGTAAATATGATCGCGCTGTTGCAAATGAAGTTCCGTCAGAGATCAAGAAAGTAAGCTTAGTAGCGTCTGGATTAACCTGTTCCATGTGCTCTAAAGCTATTTTTAAAGCCTTGTCCAAATTAGATTTTGTAGAAGAAGTTAAAGTCGATATTGAAAAGTCAATGTATGTAATGACATTCAAGGCGGGCAAAAAAGCGGACATCGATTTGATCAAATTAGCTGTGACAGATGCTGGATTTGGTGTTCAAAGTTTGATTTATGAATAGGCAAATAAAACCCATTCGCTTTGGTGTTATTTTGTTGTTATTGACGAGCTTAATTAAGCCAACCATCGCCCAAGAATTGTATGTATTTACAGAACCTGCAAGTACGAAGCCTGCAGGCGCACTGGGAATTAAACATAGCTTTCAAAAAATGGGGGGTAATAGTAATCGAAACAATCAATATACGCAAGTGCAATTTGGGTTGAGTAAAAAACTTTCTATGTATTTAGGTACAAACTATGCTGGCGGAGATGCTTATGCGCAATATAGGTTTTATACCAAAGATGCAATGTATGCGCATACGCGCTTGGCAATTTATGCTAAAGCAATTCAATCCAATCGTCAAGCAATTCATACCAATGCAGTTATGCTTGACGGAGAGGAGTCTGTTCAGGGTGCAGGATTGATTGTAACCAAGCTAAAACATAAGTGGGCAAGTTCATTGAGCATGGGCTATGTACAAAAGCAAGATTGGAGTCGTCATTATGGGCGAGGTGCTTTTCAGTATAGTTTTTCAAACGGCTTGCTTATCTATCCAAAGCGTTATGCTTCCTATGGACAAACAAATGTGAATTTATACATGGAACTGATTGGGCAGAAATTAGTATCTGGTAGGGGGCAATACCTAGATGCGGCGCCCTCTATTCAATTGATTTTTAATAGTCAAGCCAAGCTAAACCTTGGTTATCGGTTTGCCCTATTAGAAAAGACCAATCGAATGACCAATAATAGTGTATACCTCAGCTTAGATTACCTTTTTTTCAATGCCCTGCCTAGGGTAAAACACGTAAAAAACCTTAACTTTATAAGGTGAGAAAAGCGCTAACTATATTTTTGATGTCTCTGTATCTCCTTGGAGCTACAGAGGCTTATCAATTATTGAAACTTCCCAATTTGGTGGCGCATTACAAAACACATCTTGAAGTTTCAGATGGACTTAGTTTTAGTAAGTTTATTGATATGCATTATTTTACTGTTCAAACTTATGACAGCGATTTCCAGCAAGACATGGAATTGCCATTTAAGTCTTCGAACAGAACAATTTCTCTTTTAAATTTTGTGAGTGTTTTTGCTCCCAAAAGTTTCAGCATTCAACCGATTGAATTTCCAATGAACAGAACCTATTCTTTGGTGGACGATCGATTTGATTTATCTACAAAATTGAATGCAATTTTTCAACCTCCTCGAGCGTAACTTATTTTACATTTTTTAGCAATAATATTTCCTATTTGATAGGGGGTATCCAATTATTATGTTGAATAAGATATTTTATTATGTTATCGAAAATTATACAGTTCTCTATTAAGAATAAGCTAATTATTCTGTTAGGTTTATTTGCATTGGTATTAGGTGGGGTTTATTCTATATCCAAACTACCTATTGATGCGGTACCTGATATTACAAACAATCAAGTATTGATCATCACATCTGTCCCAAGTGCTGGTGCGCCTGATGTGGAACGACTCATTACTGTTCCAATTGAACAAGCAACTAGGAATGTGCCAGGTATTGTAGAACAAAGAAGCTTTTCGAGATTTGGATTAAGCTTAGTCACCCTTGTTTTTAATGATGATGTTGATATTTATTGGGCAAGGCAACAGGTATCAGAAAGATTGATTACGGTGAAGTCTCAAATGCCAGAAGGAATGGGTATCCCGGAACTAGGCCCGTTAACTACAGGCTTAGGAGAAATTTACCAATATGTAGTAAGGCCCAAAAAAGGCTATGAAGGTAAATATAGTTTGACGGAATTAAGAACCATGCAAGATTGGATTGTCCGTAAGCAATTATTAGGCACACCCGGCGTTGCAGACGTCAGTAGTTTTGGCGGCGCTGTAAAGCAATTCGAAGTGAGTGTGAATCCTGAATTACTCAAGCAATATGATTTATCAGTTAATGATATTTATACCGCCTTAAATGATAATAATCAAAATGCGGGTGGGTCATATATAGAACATGGGCCTGGTGTATTATTCATTAGGACTGAGGGAATGGTAGATAGCTTGGCTCAAATTGCTAGTATTCCTGTAAAGACATTGTCCACTGGTATGCCTTTGTTAATAAGAGATGTGGCGGAGGTTAAACTCGGCGAGGCCACTAAATTTGGCGCTACTGCTTTCAATGCAGATGGAGAAGTGGCAGGAGCAGTGGTTATGATGTTAAAAGGGGAAAATAGTAAACAAGTAATTGCAGATATAAAATCTAAAATTGCGACGATTCAAGAATCGATGCCCGAAGGCGTTGTAATTGAACCTTTTTTGGACAGAACAAAAATGATAGACAATGCGATTGGAACAGTATCAAAGAATTTATTAGAGGGGGCATTGATTGTTATTTTTGTCTTGATTTTATTCTTGGGGAATTTAAGAGCTGGGTTAGTGGTCGCATCTGTGATTCCTTTAGCTATGTTGTTTGCATTTATTTTAATGCATCTTTTTGGTGTAAGTGGCAACTTAATGAGTCTAGGTGCTTTGGATTTTGGTTTATTAGTAGACGGTGCAGTAATTATTGTCGTAGCGGTATTGCATCAATTATACCATAGCAGTAAAAAAGGACAACACAATCAATTGGATAAAACGGAGATGAATACAATTGTTGGCCAAGTCTCAAATAAAATGATGGGCGCTGCTGCTTTTGGACAGATCATTATTTTGATTGTGTATTTACCAATCTTGTCTTTGACAGGTATTGAAGGGAAAATGTTTAAGCCGATGGCGCAAACTGTTTCCTTTGCATTAATTGGTGCATTTATTTTATCCATTACCTATGTACCCATGATGAGTGCATGGGTATTAAATAGGAATAGGGTACAGAAGGAAACATTGACCGACAAGTACATGCAAAAGTTGGAAGCTTTCTATGAGCCATTATTACTTAAGGCTTTGAAAATACCTAAACAAATTGTTGGGATCACTATTGCTGTTTTTATTGGGGCTTTAGTATTATTAACTACACTCGGTGGTGAATTTATTCCTAAATTAGAAGAGGGTGATTTTGCGGTAGATACAAGATTATTAAGTGGAAGTTCTTTAAACACCACTTTGGATGCCACACAGAAAGCTTCTAAATTATTGATAGATCGTTTTCCTGAAATTCAAAAAATTGTCACTAAAATAGGGGCGGGAGAAATTCCAACAGACCCAATGTCGATGGAGGCTTCTGATTTGATGATTATTTTAAAAGATAAGAAAGAATGGGTTTCTGCATCCACTTTTGATGAATTGGCAGATACGATGGGGAAAGTGATGTCACAAGTGCCAGGCATTACATCCGGCTTTCAGTACCCTGTTCAAATGCGCTTTAATGAATTAATGACGGGCTCTAGGCAGGATGTATCTTGTAAAATTTTCGGAGAAAATTTAGACAGTCTTGCTAAATACGCTACTTTAATGGGTAATATTATTTCGGAAGTAGATGGAGCTAAAGATTTATATACCGAAACTGTCACAGGTATTTCTCAAGTTGTCGTACACTTTAATAGAGCTTCAATAGCAAAGTATGGCGCAAATATTAAAGAAGTGAATCAAGTGATTCAATCTGCATACGCAGGTGGTGTCGCTGGTAAAGTTTTTGAGGGCGATAGAAGGTTTGATTTAGTTGTAAGGTTAAACGCTGTTCAAAAAAAGGACTGGCAACAAATTAAAAACTTAATGGTGACTGTGGGGGGTGGGAAACAAGTGCCGTTGTATGAATTAGCGGAAGTTAAAATTGAGGAGGGGCCTTATCAGATACAAAGGGAAGACGCGGCTAGAAGGATTGTTGTAGGTTTTAATGTGCGCGGAAAAGATGTGAAGACAGTTGTTACGGAGGTGCAAGAAAAAGTAAAAAAATCTATTCATTTTCCGCCAGGATATTATGTTGTTTATGGGGGACAATTTGAAAACTTAGAGCATGCCGTGAGTCGCTTACAAATAGCAGTTCCAGTAGCATTGTTATTGATATTAGTGATGTTGTTTTTTGCATTCAATAATATCAAACATTGTTTATTAATTTTCTCTGCTATACCATTTTCGGCGATAGGGGGTGTCTTTGCTTTATGGCTAAGAGGAATGCCATTTAGTATCTCTGCAGGTGTTGGTTTTATTGCCTTATTTGGTGTTGCAGTGCTTAATGGGATTGTATTGTTGACAGAAATGAATAAATTATCAATGGAACCAAATAGAACAATTTTAGACATTATTGTGACTGCAACAAAAACAAGGTTAAGGCCGATTCTAATTACGGCTTCTGTTGCTTCCCTCGGATTTATTCCAATGGCTATTAGTAGTGGAGCGGGTGCAGAAGTTCAAAAGCCATTAGCGACTGTGGTAATTGGGGGTTTACTATCAGCGACACTATTAACTCTATTTGTGCTTCCAATATTTTATCAATTATTTGAGAAAAAACGCATTGGTCAATCAGCTGTTGCCATTGTATTATTCATGATTGGCATGAGTGCAACAGAACTTCAAGCACAACAGTTTCCAGTCAAAAAGAGTTTGTCTCAATTAATAGAACAAGCAAAGCTAGTATCACCTACGCTAAAAACTACAGAAGCGCAATTAAATTATTATAATACGCTCGCTAAATCAAGTTTTGATCCAGCTAAATTGACAATAAGAGGAGAGCTTGGAAAAGTAAATAGCAGTTTAAATGATTCTAAATATGCTGCAGAACAAGTATTTGATTTACCAAAAGTATATCAAGCACAAAAAAAATGGTATAATACAATAAGCCAAACCTATGTACAGCAAGCTATTTTAGATGGCCAATATATTAAACATGCAGTGGAGCAATTGTATATACAACTTCAGCTTCAAGTAGCAAAAGGGATGCTATTAAATCAATTAGATTCAATTTATAATAAACAAATGGCTGCAGTAGATGCAAGGTATCAAGCTGGTCAAGATAATGGACTAGAGCAGATAAATATGCAAAACTGGGTAAGCATGCATCAGCAGTTAAAGATTAAGAACCATAACGAAATACTGAGTTTGCAAAAAGAGTTTACTATTTTATTGCAAGAAGCTAATTTGATTTTACCAGAAGACTATTTGAGATTTGACCCAAAATTAGTTGACACCTCATTGAATGCAAATCATCCAGTCAATTTATATTGGAAGCAGAAATTACAAGCTGCCTTAGCCGAGACAACTATTGCTAAGTCAAAAATATTACCTCAGGTTGCAATGGGGTATACCAATCAAAGTTTCAAAACAAATCCAAATGATCAAGATCGCTTTAATTCATTTACTGTTGGATTAAATATCCCATTATTTAGATCAGGATTGAAACAAAAAGTAAAAGCGAGTCAAGTAAATGAATCTATCATTAGTCTTGAAAAAGAAAAAGCACTATTTGATTTAAATATGCAAATACAAAAAGCTTGGAATAATTATCAAGCATCTATTGACTTATACCAGCATATTCAAAAAGTGTTAATTCCAAATGCAAATAAAATGGCAAAGATGGCTAATCTGTCTTTTAAAGAAGGGCAAATCAGTTATATAGAATGGTCTAATGCAATTAGTCAAGTTCAAGCTATAGAAATCCAGTCTTTAGAGTCTCTAGCATTATTAAATCTTAATCAATCTACCTTATATTATTTATTATCTAAATAATTGTTTTAAACTGTTTACAATGAAAAATATTTACACCATACTATTTGCCTCAACCATCTTATTTAGTTGTGGCACTAAGCCAAAATCAGTCGAGTCTAATCAAGATTCAACAGAAATTAATTTATCAAACAAAATAACCTTAACTAAGGAGCAACTTGCACTAGCACAATTAACAATTGAACCTATCCAAGTAGGCAAAATGAAAGGCGTTGCACATTTAAACGGAATAGTGGATGTTCCACCTACTGGCATTGCCTCTGTAAGTATACCAATGGGTGGGTATGTGCAGGATATTAATTTAATACCTGGTACTTATGTCAAAAAAGGACAGGTCTTAGCTTCAGTAAAAGATCCAGCTTATGTACAGCTTCAAGAAAATTATTTATCAGCGAAAGCTAAGTTGATTTATTTACAACAGGATATAGATCGTCAAAAATCCTTATTAACTCAAGAGGCTGTGAGTAAAAAAGCATACCAGCAATTACAGGCAGAGTATACGACCAACTTGATACAGCTAAAAGCCTTATCTGAGCAGTTAAAGCTCATAAATATCCAGCCTGAAACTTTGACCACCGATAAAATGACAAGTTTGGTAAAATTGACTGCGCCAATTAGTGGGTATATTACCAAAGTGAATATTAATCGTGGGAAATATGTGACACCTTCGGATGTTTTATTGGAGATCATGGATCCTAATGATATACATGCGGCCATCACCATATATGAAAAAGACATAGCAGGATTTAAAGTAGGAATGAAAGGTACTGTCACCATTTCACAGGATCCAAGCAAGAAGTATCCAGTAACAATTTTGGCTGTATCACAAAATATCAATGAAGACAAAACGGGTTTACTGCATTGTCATTTTGATCAAATACCTAAAAATGTATTACCTGGTATGTTCTTGTCTGCTGATTTATCATTGGAGTCGAACGATGCAATCTTAATTCCTACAGGAGCAGTACAAAGATTTCAGGGAAAGGATTATATTTTTATACAAACTGCATCATTCGTGTTTGAAGCAATTGAAATTCAAATTAACCAATCTAATTCAGCCTTTGTTTCTGTAAATAACGCGGACGCTAAATCATGGATTGGCAAATCAATCGTTGTAAAAAATGCTTTTAGTCTATTGGGAAAATGGATGAACAAATCGGAGTAAAAAAAACAATTACTGTTCAAAATAGCTGATACTGCCACCTATCCAGTTGGCAGTATCGTTATAACTAACGCCAATCATAGCGCCCTTACTAATCCTTGTTAAATTATTGACAGCAATATATTGATGCTTTGCGTTATCCCAAAAGTAGAAAATTCTAACTTCTGCTTTAGAGGGACCTGATGGGGTTTCAATACAAGCAGCGTATTGTACTTTTTGTTGTAAAATCCAATGCTCGGGGTCTTTAATGACGGCTAATTTTTCTATTGTTGGTTCTAGCATCACCCCTTGTCCTCCAAATGAAAATAAGGGTTTACATATATAGTCTTCCAATGTCCCTTTAATACAATGGTTATTTTTTGTCCAATCTGATAATAGATAAGCATCTGGAATACAAGCATGCTTTAATAAAGGCAATATGAATTTACTGATTCTAAAAAAATGGTGTGGATGATTGACCCACTCAATGTCCGCTGCTTTTTGAAGTAAATTAAATTTTTCAATAAATGCAGGTTCCTGTTGTATTAATTCATCATAAACAACTCGATTATAAATGCGTTCTATTTTAATTTCGACCCCTTCTTTACAATAATAGAGTGCGTTGTCTTTTAGATAAATTTCAGAAAGACAAACAAGGGGTGTGTCAAACCATTTTTCTGTTAAAAGTAAGTCGAGTTTTGTTTTTTGTTCTAAAGGTTTGATTTCTAGCAGAACAGAATGTTTATGAGCATCACCATGAATCACTTTCGATAAAAATGTTTTGTAACTATTTTCATCATAGCCATTTAGATAGGGAGAGAAATATTCTGGTAAGTTATAGGCATGCTCTAAGCCCTGTGCTTGTAGTATTTCAAAAGCAAATAATGAGGGAAACCCCTGTAATTCTATTAATTGTGGTTTCCTATTGCCATCTTTCCCTTCGGCTATTGCGAAATCTATAACAAGGCATGCAGGAAAGGCTCCTTCATTAGGGATATGTAAACCATTTGGTATAGCAGCGTCAGTAATTGATTTAAAGGATGGGTCTGTTATGAAATCACAGATATAAGCGCCTGTTGAAAGTAATTCGGCTTTAAATTTTCTATCAATAAAAACAGGTGTCTCGGCAATTCTAAATGGGATACAGTTATTAAATTCTGAATTTAAATAAGACAAGTATTGTTGGTAGCGTTCTTCTGTGAATTGTGCATTAAAATCAGCCCTTATTGAAGGTATCATGCTAGTAGCATTTGGTTCAGAAAGTTAGGAATAAAACGGTTACTTGTTAATTCTATTTTATCAGGATCTTCTAAGGACAACATGATTTGGTTCCATTTTTCATCGCTAAAATCTTCTTTCACTATTTTCTTTATTGGTTCTGATTCAAAATAGTTAATAAGTCTTTCCTTTGTCGCTTCAGGATGAAATTGTACCCCAATCATTTTATCATTAAAGGCCACAGCCATTAGTGCTCTTTGAAAAGGAACTTGAGGTCTAATTTTTTCAAGTGCAATAATGGATGCGCCCATTGCCTCTATTTTAATGTCATTTGGTTCAATAATTTGATATAACCTACTTTCCAATGCAAAAAATGGGTCTGGCAATTCATTGAAAATGGAATGGGTTGCTGTTGGGTGTACTGGAAGTATACCTAATTGCTTTGATTTTCTTAATCCCACTTCGCCAATTTCAAAATGCCTACAAGCTAATTGAAAGCTATGACAAATCAATAGCACTGGTTTTTTCAATAAAAACATTGTATCTAGCCAGTTGCAATAATCAATGTCCCATTTTTTGCTATTACTGTCTATTGGGGAGCCTGGTCCGCCAGATGAAATATATAAATCGAATTGGTCATTCGGTAATTCATTTTTTACTCTTACATCGAACACCTTAATTTCAATATTTACTGCATACTTTTTACTCCAGTCATTGAGTATATCATTGATGCAATCCATCCCCATATTGGCAGTGCCATCATATAAATCCAAAACTGCAATATGAAAGGGAGTGACTTGAGACATTATAAATAACTCAAATTTGTTTTCGGACTTAATTGCAATAATGTTTCATACATTAATTGAATGGTGTCTACAATGTCTTTTTTATGAATCATTTCCACTGTGGTATGCATATACCTTAATGGAATTGAAATCAAAACTGATGGACAGCCATCATTTGCATAGGCAAAACTATCCGTATCAGTGCCGGTGCTTCTGCTTAAAGTTCTAAACTGAACTGGTATTTTCTTATTTTTCGCAGTCTCTTCCACAATCGCTAATAATTTATTATGGATTGCTGGTGCATAAGCCAATGATGGACCTTTACCGCATTGAATATCGCCTTCAATCGCTTTATTGATCATTGGTGTATGCGTATCATGTGTTACATCAGTAACAATTGCAATATTCGGTTTGATTCTTCTAGCAATCATCTCTGCTCCTCTTAATCCAATTTCTTCCTGAACTGCATTGACAATATACAAGCCAAATGGTAATTTCTTTTTATTCTCTGAAATCATTCTTGCAACTTCTGCAATCATGAATCCACCCACTCTGTTATCAAAAGCTCGCCCAATTATGAAATCATGTGCAAGTTCATCAAATCCTTCTTCATAAGTAACAACAGCACCAATATGAATGCCTAGTGCTTCTACTTCTTTTTTAGATCTCGCACCACAGTCCAAGGTAAGGTTGTCAACTTTTGGTTGAGGTTCTTTTTGTTCTGGGTTGCTTAATCTTGTATGAATAGCCGGCCATCCGAACACAGCTTTAACCGGTCCTTTTTTACCATGAATCCAAACACGCATAGAGGGTGCAATTTGATGGTCTACACCACCATTTCGTTTTAAGTAAATTAATCCTTGGTCGCTCACGTAGTTTACAAACCAGCTTATTTCATCCGCATGTGCTTCAATCACTACTTTAAATGGTGCGTCTGGATTGATTACACCAACAGCAGTACCATAAGGGTCTGTGAAAGTGGTATCCACATATTTTGTTAGGTAGTTTAACCATATCTTTTGACCACTACTCTCAAAACCCACTGGAGATGGATTATTAATATATTCTTTTAGAAAAGCATAAGATTTTGCATCAATTAATTCTTTCTTTTTAGACGTGCTTGTTTTTTTTGTTGCTGTTTTTGCCATAAGGAGTCGTTTAATTATAACCCTTGCAAGATACTACATTCTGTATTTATTAATACATTTGTAACAAAGGCAAGTTGCATGAAGGAACAAAATGTAAACATGGAGGTTTTAAAGGGGTTGGACAAGTCCAATTTCATAACCCATGCTTTAGATTTAATGAGGCGCCAAGCTGCTTTAAATAAGGTTTATGCTGAATGGCTTGATTTAATGAAAGTTGATTTAGGAAAAGTTGAAAGACTAGATCAGATCCCCTTTTTACCAATCCTCTTTTTTAAGACACATTCCATATTTACTGGGGCTATTTGTCCCGATTTCTATTTCCAAAGTAGTGGTACAACTGAAGATACGCTTAGTAAACATTATGTAGCAGATTTATCTGTTTATGAACAAAGCTTTACGACTTGTTTTAATCAATTTTATGGATCTCCAAAAGACTACTGTATACTTGGACTTTTGCCCAATTATTTAGAAAGGCAAAATTCTTCCCTTGTGTATATGACCCATCATTTAATTGAAGCAAGTCAAAATCCATTAAGTGGATTTTATTTATATGATTTTGAAAAATTAAATAAGACATTAGAGGTAGTAGAAAAGAAACAACAAAAAACATTATTGATTGGGGTAAGTTTTGCTTTGATGGATTTTGTTGATGAATTCCCGCAGAAATTATCCCATACAATTGTGATGGAGACAGGCGGAATGAAAGGTAGGAAAGCCGAATTGACAAAACCTGCATTACATGCTTATTTATCAAAGGGCTTCGGTGTTAAATCCATTCATTCTGAATATGGGATGACTGAATTATTAAGTCAGGCCTATTCTATAGGTGCTGGAAAATACAAATGTCCTCCATGGATGAAAGTGCTAGTTGCGAATGAATCAGACCCAAGCGAAATTACAGAGACGGGTAGAGGCGTATTGCATATCATAGACCTAGCCAATCTACACAGCTGTGCTTTTATTGCAACAGAAGATGTTGGAACAGTTTATCCAGATGGAAGTTTCGAAATTATTGGCAGGCTGGATAATAGTGCAAGAAGGGGCTGCAGCTTATTGGTTATCTAAATATAGCTTTTCAATTTGTTTAATAAATAGGAGGTTTATATTATAATTAAATTGTCTTTTATCTGACTCTTCTCTTTGTTTTATAATTAATAATTCAGATGCTCTAGTTGCTAATTTAAATTTCTGATTGATTTTTAAAAAGTAGTCACTTCTGCTTTTGTTTTGTGTAATCGTATCTTTTTTATGAACACCAATTATTTTATTGATCATCTTTATACTTATCTGTTCGTTTTTAATTTGTAATTGATAGATTGCTTGAATTAATTCTTTTTCTACAATCGTCAATGAACTAAAAAAGTTTTTATATAAGATGGATTGTACTTCTTTTGGAATTTTCTTTTTCTTGAATTTTTTATTGTAAAAAGAATATAGCAGCAATACAAGTAACACGGAAAAGACATTTCCTATATATGACTTAGCAGGTTCAATTTTTTTTAATAATGAACTGAAAGGACTACTTATATATACAGGTTGAGTTTTTACATTTGCAAAGTCTTTTTCTTTTAAGGCGATCGTTTCATACTTGAGTTGACCATCCTTTTCGATACGTATTAAATAAAAATTCGAGCCCATTACAAATTGGTACATATGATCCGGCCGTCCTTTATAAATTTTAAGCCATTTTTCTCTGAATTCGGCTTGCTTGTCTAATACTAAACTGCCAAATTGATTTTTAGAAAAATTAAGCCAATACAATTCTAAGTCTGAGTGAAAAACTAAATAAGGACCAAATTTGGTTTTTAAGTCCACACTTTTCAAAGCAATTTCTTTAAGCACTGGATTGAATTTGCCCAGATTCATCCATTTTCTTTCTTTAAAATCAAAAACACGACAACTGTCTGATGTGTTTGTCGTTAGAGTATTTGGGAAATCTTGTTGATGGATAGAATTGGATAAATAGAATTTACCACTTGTTGGATCAATAAAATACAATATTCCTTTTTCAGGCGCTTGGAATACGGGCACTCCTGTATTTGAACTATAAAGTTCCCATTCATGTGTTTTATCACTAAAAAAGGAAAAATAATCTTTGATTTTCCAAAATCCGATGCCTCCAAATTGAAACAAACTATCCTTGTAAAATACATTGATGCATCCAAAATTCACCCCAGAATGGAAAGTTGAATCAAATCTAATGAGTTGATATTGACTTGGGGCCTTCTTTTGAATCTTGTAAAGTCGACCAGAGCCCATTAATTGAATGAATAAAGATTGGTTTTTCTTTAACAAGGTGATGCCGTTGGCTAATTTATTAGGAGCACCAAATCTTAAATTCTCCTTAAATAAGTCTAAACTAAGGTCATTAGATGAGTCTTGCGTAATAAAGTCGAGCAAGGCAATTTCGGCTTTAGATAAAGGCTTGATGCTAGGATCCACTTGAGCAATACCGCAAAAATGGATCAGGATTAAAATAATGGTTAGGATTGAATATTTTAGAAACATCAAACAAAACTAATGAAAATATATAATATGAATTTTATATAATGTGTAAATAGTTGAATTTAATATTTTATTAATATATAATTAATTATAAACAAATCATTTGTTTTATAAAAACAATTTTCACCGCTTAGTTTACTAAATAATTGGAGATAGAAACTTTTCTAATGAATATTTACATTCAGAAAAAAAACGAATTAGAGAAATATTAAATACATAAAAGTATTATCCTTTGGGGGAAGGATAAATGGGGTAATCGGGATTCGTCTTGGTTGCCCCAACTTTTTTTACAAGTAAAACGCCCACAATCACAAGGATAGTTCCAATAATCTGCTCCAAACTAAATGGCTCACCCAGTATCCATCTTGCTTGAAATAAGGTAGAAACTGGCCCAATGCTCGTAATGATAGCTAAATCATTGCTGCCGATCCTTTTCATCCCACCGCTGATTAAAAAAGAGGGTATAACAGTGGCAATGATTGCAAGTGCAACAACATAGAGCAGGCTATTTGAGTGAAGGATAGGCAATGCAGCAATTAAACTTAGATCTGAGCTATGTGTTACAAGGTAATGTATGAATATGCCTACACTTGCAGCAAGCATCGAAAGGCTTGTAAATTGAGGGGCACCAATTTGGGGTATAATTTTACCAGAGCCAACTAAATACAAAGCATAGGTGATGGCGCAAAGTAAAATCATCCATGTCCCATAAAAAAAGGATTCGCTCTCAGGTATTTGATTTAGTTCCCCCCAATAGGCGAGTCCAATACCAAGATATGTGATACAAATTGCAATCCATTGCTTTTTACTAATAGCGACTTTGAATAAAATTAAATTCAAAACCACAGCAAGGGTTGGATAGATAAATAAAATGATTCTTTCGATACTTGCAGACACGTATTGTAGTCCAATAAAATCAAATAAACTACTCATATAATAGCCTAATATACCAACAATGCATGCATAAATATAGGTCGCCCTACTTGCTTTTTTGACCTGCTTATGTTTAAAGAAAAACCACATTGCGACAGCATAAAAGGGCAATGAAAACAACATTCTTAACATCAACAAGCCACTTGCATCAATCGTTGTTGTTTTAAAACAAAGCTTGATCCAAATGGCTTTAGTGGAAAACAAAAGGGTACCTAGGATGGCCCAAGCAAACCCTTGATTGTATATTTTATTTCTTTTTATACTGCAAGTTTGAATTTATACAGCAACATTAAAATCTCTCAAAGCATCATTCAAGCTTGTCTTTAAATCGGTGCTTGTTTTTCTTTGTCCAATGATTAAAGCACAACTTACTTGATAGTCTCCTGCAGGAAAGCTTTTTGTATAGGATCCTGGAATCACCACACTTCTCGCTGGAACTCGTCCTTTGTACTCAATTGGCGTAGCGCCACTCACATCAATAATTTTAGTACTTTTTGTTAACACGACATTTGCACCAAGTACGACTTCTTTTTCTAAATGAACACCTTCTACTACAATACATCTGCTACCAATAAAACAACCATCTTCCACAATGACTGGACTTGCTTGTAGTGGTTCTAAAACACCACCAATTCCCACTCCGCCGCTTAAATGCACGCCTTTGCCAATTTGAGCACAACTACCAACCGTTGCCCATGTGTCAACCATGGTGCCTTCGTCTACAAATGCACCAATGTTTACATAGCTGGGCATCAAAACTACATTTTTTGCTAAATAGGCGCCATACCTTGCAATTGCATGAGGGACAGCTCTAACACCCAATTCAGCATAGCCAGATTTTAGTAGCATCTTATCATGGAATTCAAATGGCGCAATCTCCCAAGTTTGCATTGGTTGTATAGCAAAATACATAAGAATTGCTTGTTTCACCCATTCGTTCACTACCCATTCAGTTCCATTAGGTTCAGCTACTCTTAATCTTCCTTTATCTACTTCTTCTATTACTTCTCTTACTGCATTACTATAAACTTCGTCTTTTAATAAAGCTCTATCGTTCCAAACTGTTTCAATTTTTGACTTTAAGTCCATTTTATTCGATTTTGGCAAAAATACAAGTTGAAGTAGAAACTTTATTCCTTTCTTTTACACATTCAAGCTTCTTGCTTTAAGCCTTAATGTTTAATTTGCAGTATGTTCTTGATGGAAGAAGATATTGCCAATGCTTTAGAAGTCCTTCGTGATGGAGGGCTCATCTTATATCCAACCGATACAGTATGGGGGATTGGATGTGATGCAACGAATCCCAATGCCACGTCAAAAATTTATGCGCTAAAAAAAAGAGCAGACACTAAAGCGATGATCATGTTGGTTCCAGAAGAACAATGGATTTTGGATTATGTGGAAACAGCCTCTCCAATCGTAGTGGATTATATAAAAGGTATTTCAAAACCTACTACGGTGATTTATGAAAATGCAAAAAATCTTGCAGATAATTTAATTGGAGCCGATGGTACTATTGCAATCAGAATTTGTAAGGCTGATTTTGCATATAAATTAATGAAAGCTTTTGGTAAGCCCATCGTAAGCACCTCTGCGAATATTGCGGGTCTCCCAACGCCAATGTGTTTTAAGGATATTTCTTTAGATATGATTGAAGGTGTAAACTATGTTGTAAGATCGCATCAAGAGGATACAACTTTAAAGCAACCTTCAGCCATTGTAAAATGGGAACAAGATCAATTAATTGTAATTCGTCCTTAAATGAATCTAATGCAACATAAAATCTTAGTCATACAGACCGCTTTTATTGGAGACGTAGTGCTAGCAACAGCTTTGTTGGAATCGATTCATCAAAATAATCCAAATACCTCTATTTCCATATTAGTGAGGAAGGGAAATGAAGCGTTATTTAAAGCACATCCTTTTATTGACCAAGTCTTGATTTGGGATAAGCAGCAAAATAAATATGGGCATTGGTTACAGTTGTTAAGTGTAATTAGAAAAAATAAATTTGATGCAGTACTAAATGTGCAACGTTATGCTGCAACAGGTTTGTGGACGGCATTATCTGGTGCAAAAATGAAAATCGGTTTTGATAAGAATCCGCTTTCATTTTTATTTACGCATAAAATTGCACATCAATCGGTTGGGAATGGTTTACATGAAATTGAAAGAAACCATGCATTATTAGCACCTTTAGGTGCATTGCCAAAGACTAAGCCAGCAGTGTATCAATCTATTGAAGATGAAAAACTGGTTGCTTCTTATCAGGCGCAGCCCTATCTATGTATGGCGCCAGCATCTGTTTGGTTTACAAAACAATTCCCTGTTCAACAATGGATTAAATTATTAAAACAGATTCCATTTAATGGACCAATTTATTTGTTGGGTGGCCCTGGTGATAAGCCCTTGAATGACCAAATTATGCAAGCCTTGCAAATGCCAAATTTGGTGAACATGGCCGGTCGACTTTCTTTTTTAGCTGCTGCGGCATTACAAAAAAAAGCGGTACTTAATTATGTAAACGATTCGGCACCGATGCATTTTGCTTCGGCTGTAGATGCGCCGGTAGCGGCAATATACTGTTCTACGATACCCAATTTTGGCTATGGCCCTTTGTCCTCTAAGTCCTTTATTATTGAGACAAAACAAGCTTTATCATGCAGACCTTGTGGTTTACAT